>Ga0172373_10003140_pt1 | contig 24522 bp, 23 predicted proteins | sample Lak10m_2_FD_114546 | JGI IMG/M metagenome (GOLD analysis project Ga0172373, IMG submission 114546) | Freshwater microbial communities from Kabuno Bay, South-Kivu, Congo - kab_092012_10m | ecosystem: Environmental > Aquatic > Freshwater > Lake | place: Democratic Republic of the Congo...
ATTGCTGGATCAGGGTTTCCCCCATTGTCCAATATTCCCCACTGCTGCCTCCCGTAGGAGTCTGGGCCGTGTCTCAGTCCCAGTGTGGCTGATCATCCTCTCAGACCAGCTACAGATCATTGGCTTGGTAGGCCTTTACCCCACCAACTACCTAATCTGACGCGGGCTCCTCTTTGTGCGACCTAGCTTCGCAGTAACCAGTAGACAGTAATCAGTGCTCAGATTTTCTTGACATGAAGCATCACTGCTCCATTCCAAATCTGACTACTGATTACTGACTACTGATTACTGAAAAACGAAAGGCCTTTCCTCCATAGAGCGTATGCGGTATTAGCTGAAGTTTCCCTCAGTTATCCCCCACACAAAGGTAGATTCCCACGCGTTACTCACCCGTTTGCTACTCAGCAATAAACCCGAAGGCTTATTCTGCGTTCAACTTGCATGTGTTAAGCATGCCGCCAGCGTTCGTTCTGAGCCAGGATCAAACTCTCATGTTCAGAGTTTTATCCTTTATTTTTAAAGTGTTTCCACTTTAAAAAAGTCTACTCTTTTATCCTCGAATGAATTCGAGGACATTAAAAAATTAACGAGTCATTCTTAAAACGCTTGGCATCTTAAAAAACATCTTTCAAGAAAACTTGTTCTTAAAAGCTTATTTCTTAAGTTGCTCGATACGCGCTAAAACGAACTCGCTTCCGCAAGCCGCTTCCCGCGTATCCCTTCTCTTTTTACTTATCAAAGATCTAAAAAGCCAACCAGGTCAGCTTTTAAAAAACATAGCGCTTAAGAAGAGAAAAAACAAGAGCTCACTCTTCTCTTACGCTTGAGTCCCCCTCTTATAAGGATCCTTCACATTCTCGTCAATAACTTTTTTTGTATTTTTTTACGTCTATGTCGTCAGCGAGTTAAATCGTCAAAAAATTTTATTATCCGCAATATCATACAACATTTAAACAAAATTCAAATCTCAACAAAAGAATACTATATTTATATGTAATATTCTTTTTTTTAAATTCAACCCTGAAGTTTCATATTTTTAATCTTAACCAAGCGTTAACAATCTTATGAAAGAATGTCTCAAAGAAAGAAATACGTGTTCTGCTAAAAAACTCGCCTCAAATGAAAGGATTTTATGATGAAACACACGATTTTAGTATCCATCGCTTGCGCCCTTCTCGTCAGCGCTAATCCAGGTTTCGTTCAAGCTGCAAAGCGCTCTACAATCTCTGGAGGTCCAGGAATTACAACGAGTTCAACAATTCCTTTGGGACGCGCAATCATTAAAAAAGACACGCTTAGAGCTCGTCAAGACCCCGTAAATTTGGGGAAAAAAGCGGTCACCCACCCATCTCAGCAATAAGTTAATACATGGAGAACAGAACGACAGAAATGAAGCAAAAAACAATCAAGATTGTTCGCATAACTTCTAAAAATTTCATAGCATGTGCCATACAAGCATGGTTTAGTAAATAAAAGAAAAGAGGGAGAACGAAGCTGTGGAAACGCTTCCTTTACAATTATCCAACGCTATTGATCGAGAACTTGCTCCTTTATCTTCTGATAAATTAAGGCAAGCTTGCTTCGAGTTGACTCAACGTTATTCACAAGGCCTTTCCATAGAAACCCAACTCCATCGTCAAGCCTACGTAGCTGCTCGTCTCCCTGCTACCTATGGGGTCATACGCCAAGTTTTTCGTCGCATAGACCCTTTCCTCTCTTCTATTCAAAGTTTACTCGACCTAGGCGCAGGAACGGGAAGCCTTGCATGGGCTGCTGCTGATGCCATGCCGAACCTTCAGCGCATTACCCTTTTTGAAAAAGATATAGAGCTCTTACGCTTAGGACAGCATTTTACGCAAAACAATCTAGATCCTCTCCAACTAGCATGGTGTAGAGATAATATTGCACAAACAGAGATTTTTCCTTCTCATGATGCAGTCGTTCTCTCCTATGTTCTTAATGAACTCTCCTTAAAAGAGCAGATTCATGTTTTGGAAAGAGCCTATCAAGCCACAGATAAACTCCTTATTCTTGTGGAGCCCGGAACACCTCAAGGATTTGGCCATCTTTTAAATGCCCGCAATTTGTTATTAAAACTTGGCGCCCATTGTATAGCTCCTTGTCCACATAATGCGCCCTGCCCTCTTACCTCTTCTTTTAAAGCAGGAAAGGATTGGTGTCATTTTAGCGTACGCATTCCACGGGGAAAATATCACAGACGCGCAAAGGACGGTGTCTTGCCTTATGAGGATGAAAAATACGCTTATCTTGTTGTATCTCCCCAGCCCGTTTCACTTTCAAAAGATCGTATTATTAAAGCACCTATCCGAAAAACAGGACATGTGATCCTAGACCTTTGCACAACAAAAGGAACAGAAGAGCGCATTACTGTTTCAAAAAGCGAGGGTAAAATTTATGCAAGAGCAAAAGATCTCGAATGGGGTGATGACTGGGAAGGATCAAAGGAAAAAAAATAAGAATTCTTTTCTTTCCGCCTTTCTCAAAACAATTTCCCCAGTTTTAACGGATTTGCAACTTAAATTTGTTATATTTTCTTAATAATGCAAGAGAGCTATCAAGACTAAGAGGAACTAAAAAATGCATACAAAAATTTCTACCCAGCCTGTCTTTTTTCTCTGTTTACTTGGACTTCTAACCATATCTCAGAGCTCTCTTGAAGCAGTAACGCCACCTCAAAAGGTTGCCAGCGTCCAAGTCATTCCTGGCCAAGGCAGTGGTTTTACACACCCTCCTCAATTGGTTGTCTCTTTAGATCAAGCTGCACAGAGCCTTAAACTAGCTGGCAGTGGCAATGGTAAATTCTTGCTTGTAGACACAAATGGAGATGGAAGAGCCGATAGCATCGTGTTTATTCCTCAAGGGGGTACAGGATCCGTTTCATTAGATCAAGCAGTGAGCATCCTTAAAGGAGCCGGCGGCGCTAGTAAAAGTTACATGGCTGTAGACACCAATCAAGATGGTAAGACTGATTTTATCGTTGCAGTAACTTACTAACCCCCCAAGGTTACTTACACTTTAGGTTTTCTCGCTCCCGCGCAACTTCTTTAGTATGCTCTTTAGGAAAATCGGTAGAAAGTTGCTCTAAAGTAGCGCATGCATCTGCCTTGCGCTCAAGCGCGACTAAACATTTTGAAAGTTTTAACAAACTATCAGCTGCTTTTGGGGACTTAGGATAATTTTTATATCCTTTAGCAAAGCTAGTTGCCGCTTTTTCGTGCATACCTCGCACAAAATAGGTCACCCCAAGCCAATAATGAGCAGCCCCCACTTGTTTATCCTTTGGATGAGCGTTTAGAAAAGCTGAAAAAGCTTTTTCAGCAGCATCATAGTCCCCTTTTTCTAAAAGAGACCTAGCCTTCTCATATTCTTGCTCTGGTGAAGAATGAGAAGAGGAAGCGATTGATTCCTCCTCTTCTCCTAAAGACTCAGGCGCTGTAAGAGCGTGAGGTTCTTCTTTGACCTCAGACGTATTATTTAGGCGGTAGTCGACATCTGCGTTTAAAGTCTCCATTTTTTTTTGAAGAAGAGATAAGTCGTGATGGGTTTCATCCAGTTGTCCCCGCAGGTCCCGTTGTTCCGCTTCCAGTGCCGCCACACGATTAACAAGATCTAATACCAGGTCTGAATTCTCCTGAGCATACAGCGGAAAATCTAAAGCTAAGCACATCAACAGCATAAGGAGAGCCGTAAACAAGCCTTCTCTTTTTCTAGCCCCCCTTTTGTGAAGATAAGGACGACAAAAGTATGTAGCTAACTTTTCTCTCATTATTGTATCGGCTGCTGCGCTTGTTGTTGCTGAATCAATTTCTTAATTTCTGCTTCGGATTTAAAGGTAACCTGAACAGTAGGCAAAGATTTGTCTAAATTTTCTAAAACCTTATTTGACAGATCAAATGCCTCATCTGCTGTGACAACCGTTTCTTTATAAAGCATGATGTTAGCACCTGCGCTCTTTTTGACTTCATCCGCAACTTTTAGGAAAGCTTCATATACTTTCTTTTTAGCTTCTTCAAAGGCAAGTTCCATTTGCACTCTTCTAATTTCAAGCTTAGACTGAATGTCACGCACTTTCTTTTCAAAAGCTTGGCGCTTTTCTGCAAATTCTTTTTCAGACATCTTTTTTTGCTTTTCTGCAAGTTCCTTGTCTTCGGCTTTTAGCTTGTTTTCATCAGCAGCTAACTCTTTTTGAATTTCAGTCCGCTTTTTCTCTAATTGCGCCACAATAGATTTTAAAGCAGCTGATTTATCTAAAGTCGTTTGAGCCACTACACAAATCACTGGTGCCGGAAGAGAGTCAGCCTGTGAGGCAGATGTCAACATAACGGAAGATGCCAAAAGAGCAGTATACAAAATTTTTTTCATTATTTTTTTCTCCTTTTAATGATCTTAAAAATTTGAACCAAATGTAACATTAAATCGTTGTACCCGGTCAACATTTTTCTCGCCCGCAACAAAAGGCGCGTAATAAACACCGATAGGTCCAAAAGGGGAGTTCCATGTGATTCCAGCACCCGCGCCTAAGCGTGGTTTTGGATTATCTCCTTTAATAAAGGGAGATGAATTGCTGGAATGCCAAACACTTCCCACATCAGTAAAGAGACTTCCTTTAATTCCAAGCTCATTAGGAAGTCCCACAGGTAAGGAAAGCTCAACTGTCGCTTTATAAAAGAGAAGACCTCCCAAAGCATCTTTTGTGCGCATATCGCGAGGGCCGATTCCTCCATCAGCAAAACCACGCAAACTATCAGCTCCTAATTCATATCTATCAGCAACACGCGTGGTTTTACCTAATCCTGACATCGCACCAGCAGAAACTTTAGCAGAAAAAACCCATTTCTGTTCTTCATCAAAAGGCACATAAACACCAGCTCGGATAGAATTCTTTAAATACCGAACGCGCCCACCCATGCCCGCAAACTCATTCCCCAAGCCAGCAAAATATCCTTTTGTGGGAGCAACACTGTTATTTCTCTTGTCATAAAACAAACCATGCCCCAAAGCGGAAACTATCCAATTTCCTTGTTGAGCCAGCAAAAATGGAGAGGCATTGTTTCTCATGTCACCAATGTGATCTTTACGAAGCGTATAGCTCCAGGATTGACTCAGACGTTCTATAAGGTCATACCCAATAGAAAGCGTTCCTCCTGTCTTCATCTGGTTATATCCCGTCCAACCCACATTTTTTGTGCTGTATTTTCGGGAAGAGTGAAATAAATCTATCCCTGCAAGAAGAGGTTTTCCAAGAAAATAAGGATTAGTAATTCCTGTATGGAAATCCTTCGCACGCTTAGCAACCATTGCGCTTGCATAAAGGTCGTATCCCTTTCCCATCAAATTTCGCTCATTCATCGTAACGCTGGCTAACGGACCATCCACTGTAGAATATCCACCAGCAAATTGAAGAGACCCTGTAGGCTTATCCTCGACTTCTACTTTCAGATCAACCTTATCAGGAGTGCTTGTTTCTTCTTGTTTGATATCAACCTTTTTAAAAAAATCTAAATTTTGAAGGCGCTCTTCTGTACGCTTAAGTTTTTCACTATTATAAGCATCTCCTTCAGCAAGGCGAAATTCCCGCCGAATGACTTCATCGTCGGTTCTATCATTTCCTAATATGTTGATTCTATTGATATAGACATGCCGTCCTTCTTTCACAACAAAGTTGATATCAATAGTTAAAGTCTCAGGATTGCGTTTAAATTGCGGATCAATTTCCACGAAAGCAAATCCTTGCTCTCCAATGGAATTGGTTAGTTTTTCAATGGTTTTCTCCACTTCTTTACTGTTAAACCACTCCCCTTTTTCAATAGCCACACATCCTGTTACACAACCTGAGGGGAGTTTTGGAAGTTCTACGGTAACTCTTACATCTCCAAATCGATAGCGTGGACCTTCATCAAGAGTGTAGGTGATATAAAATTCTTGGTCATCGGGATCAAGCTCCGCCACTACAGAATCCACTTTAAAATCTGCATATCCTTGCTCACGATAATAGCGACGTAATAATTCCTTATCAAAGGACAGACGATGAGGATCATAGGTATCGTCCGTACTAAAAAAACGATACCAACGTGATTCTTTTGTCATAATGATAGATTCAAGGCGCCCCGCACTAAACTGATTATTTCCTACAAAAATAATCTTATTGATACGTGTTGGTTTTCCTTCAGTAATTTCAAAAATAAGATCAACACGATTTTCTTCTCGCTCTACAATTTTAGGTTCAATCTTGGCACCATACCGTCCGCTCAAACGATACATATCACGAATTTTTTGAGCAGCTTCCTGAGCTCTTGCTGGCGTGTAGACTTCTCGGGGTCTTATGCCTATTTCTCCCATAATAACTTCATCTTTAAGACGACTGTTACCTTCCAGAGCAATCCGATTAATAATCTTATTTTCAACAACCTTAATGAGCAAGCGATCACCTTGTTGCTCTATCATGACATCTGCGAAAAGCCCTGTAGAAAAAAGGTTCTTAAGAATTTCTTCAATTTTTCCCTCATTTACGGCCTGGCCAGGTTTGACGTCGATATAACTCATGATCGTAGGCGTTTCAACGCGCCGATTTCCCTCAACTTCAATCGCGCGAATAACGTCCTTTGCCCACAAACACGTTGTAAAGCAGCACATCGCTAAAGTTATTGCGAAGAAAAACGATCGACTTACCACACAAAACCTCTTTTATTTAAAGAAAATAGTTATTACATCATTCCAAGTTGCTAAGAGCATGAGCCCCATAATTATCCCAAAGCCAACACGGAATCCCCATTCTTGAGCCTTCTCTGAAAGAGGTTTTCCTCGTACGGCCTCGATAATATAAAATAACAAATGGCCTCCATCCAACATTGGAACTGGGAAAAGGTTGATAAGCCCCAGGTTTACAGACAAAAGCGCCATAAACCAGATAAGCGCAACGATTCCAGATTGAGCAATCTCACCCGACATTTGAGCAATCCGTAAGGGACCTCCCAAACCGTCTGCTGATTTAGCCCCTATAATGATATTACCCAACGCTTTTAAAGTTTGATAACTTAAGGACAGAACCTCCTCTGTTGCATACCACCAAGACACCAACCAAGAGCGATGAATATACCCTGCTTCGCTTCCTTTGATGCCTAAAAGTCCAACTTTATGAGAATACCCGAAGTGATCTTTTATTTCGGACAGAGTCGGCGTCACAGAAAGGGTTAAAATATGGCCTCCCCGATCAAGGAGAATTTGTAAAGGATCTCCAGGATGACCTTGAACCATCATTTGAAGATCTTCAAATCGTGCGATTGGAGTCCCATTCACTGCTTTAATGTGATCTCCTACCTGAAAACCAGAAACCTCTGCAGCACTTCCTGGCTGAATTCCTTGTATAATAGGAACTGTATAGCGCTGTCCAATGGTGGCAAAGAGAACAGAGAATAAAAGAATAGCAAAAATATAGTTAGCAACAGGACCTGCGACAGATACAGCTATACGCTGCCAGACTGTTTTATAATAAAGCGAGCGTTGCCGTGTTTCCTCATTCATTTTTTTAAGAGCAGCTTTGTCTGGCGTACTCGCAGCATCTGCGTCTCCCACCATTTTGACATACCCTCCTAAGGGAAACCAACTTACCTTCCAGCGTGTTCCTACCTTGTCATTCCATCCAAACACCTCTGGCCCAAAGCCAATCGAAAAAACATCGACCCCTACTCCATTATAGCGAGCGACAAGATAGTGCCCCAACTCATGCACAAAAACGAGAATAGACAAGACAATCAAAAAAGGTATTAAATACCAGCCTAACCCTATTAAAAAATCCATTTTTGTTCCCTCTCCCAAGCAATTTTTCACCCTAGTTGTAGCCGTAAGAAAAGAAGAACACAATCCCTTTGTCACATCCGATTCCTGACCCATTCTTTAAGTGTGGAATTTAATTACAAAACCCTATACAGTAGGAAAAATGTTTTCGAGGGAAACTAATTAAATGAAGCGTTTATGGTTTTTAGGAATACTCTTACTTTTTCAAGAATTGAGCGCCCTTGCCCTAACGGTAACAGACGTAAAAGTATCTGTAACAGCCAATTCCGCAGCAGCAGCCCGGGATCAAGCTCTTACAAAGGCACATTCTCTCGCTTTTCAAAAGCTTCTGAAAGACTATTTTCCTGAAAGCTCTTCCCTCTCTCCTCCAGAGGACACGCTTGTAGATATGGTCACAAATTTTTCCATTGATCGAGAAAAAACAACGCCACAAAGCTATGCGGCTTCTCTGACTTTTCAGTTCGACGAGTCCCATGTCCGAGAGTGGATTCAACAAGATCTTGCTTCTTCCCCATCATCAGCAGTTCCTTTCAAAACAGAAGAAGCTATCATAAAGGCAACTGCAGATTATGCTACCTTTGCCGACTGGCAACACATAAAAAAAACGCTTGAGTATTTATCAGGTGTTGAAAATGTAAAAACAGTTTCTCTCTCACCTCAAAGTGCCGATATGGAGATTGCTTATAGGGGTGATATGTCTGCTCTTCAGCGAAACCTTGAAGAAGAAGGCCTAACCCTTACCTCTCAAGGACAAGACTGGAAAATCTCCTCAACTACTCCGGCTTCTCGCCCACAAGTTATTTATTGAATGTTATTTTCGCGGACTCTGTGCTAATGAAAAACACTATGAATATTCCTAACTTTATTAGCCTCGCTCGACTTCTGAGCGTTCCTGTTGTTGTCTCTTTAATTCTCTCTTATCAGCTCTTTCCTGCTTTCATTTTGTTTGCTATTGCAGGTCTTTCTGATGCTCTCGATGGTTTTTTTGCCCGTATTTTTAAAGCACGCACAACCCTCGGCGCTTATTTAGATCCTCTTGCTGACAAAGCCTTGTTGGTAGGGGTTTACGCAGCCCTTGGGAAAATAGGTCTTATTCAGCTTTGGGTTGTCATCCTCGTTGTTTTTCGCGATGTCCTCATCATTGGTGGAATCCTCCTTCTTTTCCTCTTCAAGAGTTCCCTTGAGATGAAGCCTCTCATGGTAAGTAAGATAAACACAGTGGTTCAACTTATTTTTGCACTTTTTCTGTTGGGACAGGGAGAAACTCTCCTAGGTCTTTCTCATGCAAACATATACTTTGGCTATCTTGTTGCACTTACAACTGTGCTTTCTGGTGCAACTTATGTTAGACTAGGATTTAAGCATTTCAACAAGATGAGCGTTGGTCTTCCGTGATGAAAGAACGACAAATTTGGCTATGGGTAGGCCTAAGCGTAGTCCTTGTAAGTAGTCTTTACTTTCTTCACAGCATCCTGATGCCCTTCCTCACAGGGCTCTTGGTGGCATATGCCATGAATCCTGCCGTGCGATGTTTTGAAAGATGGGGGATCTCGCGCTCTCTTGCCACAGCTTTTATGATCTTAAGTTTCTTCTTTTCTATCGGGCTTTTATTATTTATTGCGATTCCTTTTATCCAAACAGAACTTTTATACTTAGCATCTCGCGTTCCGCAATATGGAGAACGTCTCTTAGCCACTGTAAAACCACTTTTAGATGAAGCCTCACGTTATATCGAACCCACGGACATAGAACGCCTCCGTAGCTTGGCAAGTTCTTATATAGGTGACGTTGTAACCTGGGGTATTCGCCTTTTGGCTGGAATTTTAACAAATAGTTTGGCTCTCGCAAACCTTATCTCCCTCATTGTTGTCACTCCGGTTGTTGCGTTTTATTGTTTGCGCGATTGGAATAAAATTATAACGACCATCGACAATTGGTTTCCTCGCCAGTATGAGGCAACATTAAAACATCTTTTTATGGAAATAAATGCGACAATTGGTGGATTTGCCCGCGGTCAGCTCCTCGTTTGCTTAATGGTTGGGATTTATTATTCTATTACCTTAACTCTCGCAGGCCTTGATTTTAGCCTTGTGGTAGGTGTGGTCATTGGAATCATGGCTTTTATTCCTTATGTAGGCGCCATCTTAGGATTTATGCTGAGCATTGGAATTGCACTCTCCCAATTTTCTGACTGGTCCTCTGTAGGCGTTGTTGCTGGCATTTTCCTTGTTGGACAAACTTTGGAAGGCTATCTCCTTATCCCTTATTTTGTTGGAGATCGCATCGGTCTGCACCCCGTTTGGGTCATTTTCGCTCTTCTAGCTGGTGGTGTATTATATGGTTTTGTTGGAATTTTATTTGCCCTCCCTATAGCAGCAGCCATAGGTGTTCTCGCCCGACACGCACTTCAGGTTTACCTCAAGAGCCCTTATTATTTAGGCAAGTCTTTAGCTTCATCAAAGAAATCTCGTGAAACAGCTTCTTCTCCCTCTTGATTTGCCTCCCGCTTTTGAGGAACACGATTTCATGGTTTCAAAAGCGAATGAGCGAGCCTATCTTTGGGTGATGCGCTGGCCTAATTGGCCCACACGCTGCCTTTCTATTTATGGAGAGAAAGGGTGTGGCAAAACGCATTTGTCCCACATCTGGCAACAAAAAACCCAAGCAAGACGCCTTCACGGAATAGATTTTAACAAAGTTTCCCTGTCAACACTTCTTGACTCTCCACCCTTTTTTATCCTTGATGACGCTCATCTTATTAATCAAGGAGAAAAGCTTTTCCATCTTTATAATCATTTGATTTCTTCAAAAGGGAGCCTATTGTTTCTTTCAAAAACCCCTCCAGCTCATTGGGTTGCAGGGTTGCCAGATTTAAAATCGCGTTTAAATACTATTCCCGCCATAAAGATTCATCCTCCTGACGATGCCCTTTTGTCAGATATGATTCAAAAATTGTTTTCTGATTTACAAGTCAAAGTCGATGAAAGTGTTATTAACTTTCTTTTGATCCACATGGAACGTTCCTGTGAAAGTGCGCATCGTTGGGTTAATCTTCTAAATACACGCGCTCTCATTCAAAAACGGAATATTACGATCCCTCTGGTGCGGGAGCTCCTGTTGGAACAAGCGTCGGATGAAAAACATCTATAATCTCCCCTACTCCCCAGTTCAATTCCTCCCATTTATCAATAGAAAGTTGAAATCCCACAAGTGTTGCGGGTTCAACACCATCCTTGAGAAAATCTGGTAACGATTGAGCAAGCCTTAAAATCGTAAAGGCAAGTCCGGGGTTATGCCCAACATACAGAACAGTTTCTGCTTTATGAGGAATGCGCTTGAGATGATTCAGAATATGATCTTCAGGAATATTATAAAATTTTTCTGAAATTTCAATACCCCCCACACTAGCAATGGGGCGCAGAGGTTCTGCTGTCTCCTGCGCTCTTAAAGCAGCCGAACACATGATAAAGTCAAACGTTAATTCCTTTGTCTGACAATACTCTGCGACCGCTTCTGCCTCTTCTCGTCCTCTTTCATTAAGAGGACGATCAAAATCAGCATAGGCCGTGGGACGGGGTTCTGCATGGGCGTGTCGAAGAAGGTAAAGTGTTTTCATTGTATTAATATTACCTAGATAGAGCCTAAAATATCTTCTATATAAGGTACTATAATTTTTTCCTCGCAACAAGAGACTGGCAGGCATCATGACTCATTGGCTTCTTCTCGACTTTGACAATTGTCAAATGGCAACGGAACATTTAGCTGTTCCCTCGCTCATTAAGCGTTTTAATGAACTTTATGCGAGTCAGATTGCCCATCCCCTTACCTTTGAGGAATTTAAGTGTCATTTTCATGGACAAGCCCGAGAAACTCTCTGCGCTAATCTCTCAAAGCATTTCAACATTGAGGTGGACTATCCTACCCTCTACGATGCGCGGGAATGGCGCATCATGCAGATGCTGCAAGATACTAGCGTACAAATGGCGCCTTACTTAATAGAAACCTTAGAGTACTTAGAAAACAAAGGATATAAGTTTGCTTTTGTCTCTAACAACCCTATTCAACGCGGACTTGCGTCCATGCGCTATGCCACAAATGGTCAAGGAGACCGCCTAGCTCGTTTTTTTGGCACGGCCTTTTTTGAGGCGGGCGACATCCAAAAGCCCAAACCTGATGTTTATCTAAGGGCTATGACGCAACTCGGAACATCTCCCCAGACCTGTTTTGCGATCGAAGATAGTGTCACAGGTGTGAGTGCAGCTGTAGGCGCAGGGATTACTACCTTTGGGTTTCTAGGCTTTGCAGATAACACGGAGGAAACAGCTCAAAAGCTGATAGAAAAGGGTGCCACCGCCTGTTTTCAATCCTGGAACGAACTCCCTTCTCTTCTTTCTTGTTAAGGGAATATTAAAAAACCCACCTCTCGATTTCTCAAGAGATGGATCTTTTCAAAGACAGTATGTCTTAAGGGTTAAGGCTTAATTGTCCATCTTTTTTACAACAAGATTGAAAATTTCCACTACTGGCTCAGGCTTGGTATAATCAGGTTGGTAGTCGTATGTTTGAGTTTCCTCATTATACGTAATCTTCATTTTAAAGTAACATCGCTTAGGCTTGGTATAATCAGGCTGGTAGTCGTATGTTTGAGTTTCCTCATTATACGTAATCCTCATTTCAAAGCCACCTTCCCCAGGCTTGGTATAATCAGGTTGGTAGCCGTATGTTTGAGTTTCATCATTATACTTAATGTTCATTGCAAAGCCATATTCACTATGATGAAAGTAAAACTGACCTTCTGATACATATCCGGTAAATTTCTGTTGCTTATCCAAAATTTTCACAAACGAGTTAGGTGCATTCTGATCCGCTGGCGCAACAGAAAATGTTCCATGATTTGTTACGAGTTTTCCTTCTTTCAATCCTTTCTCAAGCTGAGCAGCAGTCAACACAAGACTTTGCCCAGAATCGTCAAACTCCACCTGCTCAACAGGAGAAATAGTCACAGATGAAGAAACAGAAGGTTTCTCTTCTTTAAGTTCTTCTTTTTGCTCAAGTTTTAAGCTTGATAACGTTGTCGTAAGCGGTACAACATTATTGTTGGCCTCAATGGTCTCAACAGTGGTTTTGTCTGACAGAGGTGTAACTTTTAGGTTAAATACCGTCACGTCTGGCAATGGCTTTTCAAAGTCAGTTTCCCATTGCTTAGTCTCCTCATTGTACCTCGACTCAAATCCACCGCGCGTGTAAGAAAAATAAAATGAACCTTGATTTTTAAACGCTTTAAGCTTGTCGTCTTTCTTCAAGTCTTGAAGAGAGTCCCACAATGCTGGCGTAAGATTCGATACAGCACACTTTGTTCCTTGAACAAAGATTTCGCCATCCTTGGAACCACGCTTAAGTTTTCTCACAGAAACCTTAAGCGTATTTCCATCATCCTCAAATCCCGCCGTTACAGCCGACGTAAGAGCTAAAGAACTTGTAAGCAGTAGCCCACCTAAAGCAAGTTTATTTAACATAGTTTAATTCTCCATGTGTAAAAAACAACAAAACAGGATTTTTTAAATCCTAACCCCAATATAATTTTCTTTTGAAAAAAAACAAATTTATTTTGTCACCGCCTGTTTTCAATCTTGGAATGAACTCTCCTCCCTCCTTTCTTGTTAAGAAAAAACCCACCTCTCGATTTCTCAAGAGATGGGTCTTTTGAAAGACAGGATGTATTAAAGATTAAAACTTAATTGTCCATCTTTTTTACGACAAGGTTGAAAATTTCTATTCCTGGCGTAGGCCTGGTATAATCAAGTTCCCATTCCTTAGTTTCCTCATTGTACTTCATCTCATAGCCCCCCTCCATATGAGAGAAGTGAAACTGACCTCCTGATACATATCCGGTAAATTTCTGTTTCTTATCCCAAATCATCGTAAATGTGTTAGATGCATACTGATGCGATGGCGCAACAGAGAAGGTTCCATGATTTGTTACGAGTTTTCCTTCTAGAAATCCTTTCTCAAGCTGCTCCGCGGTCAACACAAGATTTCGCCCATAGTCAAACTCCACCAGCTCAACGGGAGAAATAGTCACAGATGAAGAAATAGAAGGTTTCTCTTCTTTGATTTCTTGATCGATTTTTAAGCTTGATAACGTTGTCGTAAGGGACACAACATTGGTGTTGTTCTCAATGGTCTCAACAGTTGGTTTTTCTGACAAAGGTGTCAACTTCAGATTAAAAATCGTCATACCTGGCAATGGCTTTTCAAAGTCAGGTTCCCATTGTTTAGTTTCTTCATTGTACTTTGTCTCAAATCCACCACCTTGCGTGTGAGAAAAATAAAATGAGCCTTGATTTTTAGACGCTGTCAGCTTGTCATCTTTCTTCAGATCTTGAAGAGAGCTCCACAATGCTGGCGTAAGATTCGACACTGTGCACTTTTTTCCTTGAACATAGATCTCGCCATATTTAGAACCACTCTGAAGTTTTCTCACAGAAATGTTAAGAGTATCTCCATTATCCTCAAACCCAGCCATTGCCGCCGACGTAAGAGCTAAAGAGCTTGTGAGCAGTAGCCCACCTAAAGCAAATTTATTTAACATAGTTTAATTCTCCATTTATAAAAAAATAACAAACCAAGATTTTTTTAAATCCTATTCATAAAATAGGTTTCTTATTATTTGTTTTTCAATCGTATGTTTTACTAAGGGTTTAATACGCTATCCCCACAGACCCTCTCAGAGTTTGGATCATCCAAAAGATAAATGAAGAACTGTAATAGCTAATGAAATGCGCAGTCTCTAACTTTTGTTCCTTTGGAATCTCAGTTTTTCGCCTCTTTAACGTTTTCTTTACGCTTCAGACTTACCCTTAAAAAGGACCCTTACACCCTCTCATGAGACGAGTCTGTGAAAAAAAAAGCTCTCTATTTTGACCGAGAACTCTCCTGGCTTGCCTTTAACGAGCGAGTCCTGGCTCAAGCCTATAACGAAGACATTCCCCTTCTAGAGCGCCTTAACTTTATTGCTATCTCCGCAAAAAATTTGGATGAGTTTTATATGGTTCGTGTGGCAGGTCTTAAAAACCAGTTTGATGCTGGTATGGAAGCTCTCGATCATGATGAACAACGACTCGATGAGCTTTTAGAGGGTATTTACGAGAGATCTTTAAAGTTAATCCAAAAACAACAGTTACAATTAAAAAAGCTTATCAAAGAGCTTAAAAAAGAGAATTTTTCTATCATTAAGCCTCAAGAACTCTCAAAATCCGATGAAAAATGGCTAAAGACCTATTTTAACCATAATCTCTTGCCAGTCCTAACACCTCTCGCTCTAGATCCCGCCCATCCCTTTCCATTTATCCCCAACATGGGTCTCGCCATTGCTTTAGAACTTATGGGGAAGCACGACAAGGAAATGAAAGCCCTTATTCCTATTCCTACGCAAATCCCTCGCTTTGTTCAGATTCCCAGTAAAGAGCAGCGCTACATTTTGGCGGAAGATGTGATCATTTTTTACATCAATGACTTGTTTCCTGGCTTTCGCATCCAGTCCTCTGGGTGTTTCCGCGTTTTAAGAGATAGCGAAATTGAATTTCACGAAGAGTCCGAAGATTTCGTTCGCTATTTTGAAGTGGCCTTAAAAAAACGTAAAAGAGGTGCTGTTATCCTGCTGACGATTGAAGACAGTATGCCTCACCCTCTTCGTGCCTTCGTTGAAGAAAATCTGCGCCTTGAGATTGGAGATGTTATGAGCGTTGAGGGTATTTTAGGCCTTGATAGCTTAGAGCAGCTGATGAGCTCCAATCGTCCAGATTTACGATATCCCCCTTATAATGAACGTTATCCCGAACGTATCCGAGAATTTGGCGGAAATATCCTTGCCGCCATTGCCTATAAAGATCTTTTGGTCCACCACCCTTACGAAAGCTTTGAGGTTGTAGTGGAGTTTTTAAAACATGCGGCAAAAGATCCCAACGTTGTTTCCATTAAGCAAACTCTGTATCGCACCTCTAACCACTCTTCCATTATCGCAGCCCTTGTTGAAGCTGCCGAAAACGGAAAAAGCGTCACAGTCGTGGTGGAAATTAAAGCTCGTTTTGATGAGCAAGCCAATCTTCAATGGGCTCAAGATCTAGAGCGAGCAGGCGTTATGGTCCTTTATGGAATTTTGGGATACAAAACGCACGGTAAAGTTTCCCTTGTTACCCGGCGAGAAGAGAAAGGGCTCCAAATTTATACTCATCTTGGAACAGGAAATTATCACCCTGTAACAGCCCGCATTTACGACGATCTTTCTTTATTTACAGCTGATCCTGCGATGGGAGAGGAAACATCGAAAATCTTTAATTACTTAACTGGCTATGCCCACCCAAAAAAATTAACAAAGATATTCTATTCTCCCATTACCTTAAGAGATAAACTTGAAGAGCTGGTCAAGGATGAAATTCGAGCCGCCAAAAAGGGGAAACCTGCTGCGATCTGGGCCAAGCTGAATGCGCTCGTGGATAAAAGAATGATCGATCTGCTTTATGAAGCGTCTCAAGCGGGTGTCTCTATTGATCTTGTGATTCGAGGGATTTGTTGCTTGCGCCCCGGTGTAAAAGGCCTTTCTGAAAATATCCGCATCAAAAGCCTTATTGGACGTTTTTTAGAACATTCACGCATTGTTTGCTTTGGTAATGGGCATCCTCTCCCTTCTTCTTATGCCAAAGTCTATATTTCCTCTGCTGACTGGATGAACCGCAACTTAGATTGGCGATTCGAAACTCTTGTATCGATCGAAAATCACACGGTCAAGGAACAGATTATGAACCAAATTATGGTCGCTTATCTCAAAGATCAGGCTCAAAGCTGGAATCTTGATGATAAGGGAGTTTTTCATCCCGCAGGGCCGGGATTTAGTGCTCACGACTATTTCATGAAGCACCCCAGCCTTTCCGGCAGAGGACTCGGGAATCATGGAGGGATTCCTCATTTGACGTTGACGAGTGAATAGAGATTAATCTCCGTATACTTTGTCCCGTTTTCCAATTTTAATGACAAGGATACAAAGCTCTTTGTCAATAATTTGGCAAATAATACGAAACTTTTCGACTCTATACCGCCACAAATCAACTTTGTTGTTGCCAAGAGGTTTCCCAAAATCTCTTGGATTTTTTGCGGTTTGTATTCTTTCTCGCAGATATTTTTGAATTTTCAATTGATCTACCTTAGAAAGTTTTTCAAATTCTTTTAAGAAACTCTCTTTAAATTTAATGGTCCAAGCCAAGTTTTTTCTCAACTTCTTCTAAGGTGTATTCCTTTTCTTTCTTAGACAAACGGGCAAGAGCAACGAGATAGTCTTCTTTTTCTTCAAGAAATTCTTCAACAGCTTGACGAATAAGATAACTTTTATTTCTATCCACTTCATGAGAAAGACGCTCGAGTCGACTGTTAAGGGCATCCGGAATTCTTAAACTAATCGTCGTCATTTTATCCTCCATTCATTTATATTACTATATCATACGACGTATTACATTGTAAATATTTTGAAACATCCGAGCCTTTCCGGCAGGGGACTCGGGAATCATGCAGGCGTGCCTCACTTGACGTTGATTGGTGAATAGAGAGTAAACGACTAAATATAAAATCGTCTTTTTATACTTGGGCTAGGCAGCTTATTTTCCTTTTAAAAGACAGATTACACATTTTTATCTATCTTCGATACAAAACAATTTTAAAAGAGTTGTATTTTTATTTATCCGACATATATATGATACATCTTTATTATTATGAGACGTTTTTGGAGTTTGAATATGTTTTTAAAAAATTTGATTATTTTCGCAATGTTATCGTCTAGCGCAATAGCCATGGAGAAAAACGACGATAATAACAACAATAACGCTTTACCGGCTACTTCCACTAAACAAAGAAACGAAACAGGACTTACTAAAAATACTTTCGTCTTAGAAGGCGACACATCGATAACAGTGGAGATGCCTTTCCCTTATCGATCTATTTCAGGGCAAGATGCGGACGTTGTTTTTGAAGGTAGCGTCACTCTCCTCACTCCACAAAGTCCAAAATCCTATGCTGTTACGGGTCCCCTTAACCCTTGTTTTGGTTGGGTTCTTCACAATAAAGAAAATAATCATATCCTTACGGGCCATAAGAATACATTTCATGATATGGATTCTTGCACTCAATTTCATTCGAGCCTTGATGTTAAAGATCCAAACAACCTAATTTTGACGATTTATTCTTTCAAGCCTTCGAATTTAGATGCTTATACAAAAACATCTGGGCGTGTTTACTCCGAACAAGTCCATGAGGAAGAAATGAAAGCTATTATGCTCTTCTTCATGCGTTCTCCTTTTGGGGTTAGCATGAAAAATATAAATAGAAGGATATTTGGACTTCAAGAGCATCTTGGGCGTTATGAAGATTGTCCCTTAAATCTCGGCGTTGATAAAGAAGGAAATATTTTTCATACGTCTTTTGTGGCAGAAGATCTTTATGGCCTTCAAAACTGCCACGTTCCACATCCATCGGAGAAAGGAAGAGGTATAAAATTTGAGCACCTTAACGATGCTCAAAAATGGGCTAACGTCGTTAGATTCACTGAGATAATTGGAGGCGTAATTATAGACAATTCGTTTCAGAAGCAGGACTACAATACCCTCAAAGCAAAAAAGAAAGTTCCTTTTATTCAGGTTCCTTCTCAAGAATATATCGATGCTGTTAGAGAGATGATAAATTCTCACTATCAAAAACTATTAAAATAATGAGGAGATAAGTCCATATAGGAGATTTAGCTCTGTTGTAAAAAATTTTGAAAGTTGCCGTGTGATTTACTCTAAAGGGATAAGTGTAATCTTGTTATTTCTTATCCCGATGGCTATTTTTCCTTCTTTCAAAGCCAGGGCGGCTTTGCCAAAAATCTCAAAACGCCACCCTTCAACCGCAGGAGTGGAGGGTGTCGGAGAACGTGCGATGTCCTCTAGATCGGAAGTTGTGGCAATAAGCTTTTGCGCTACATGATATTTTTCTGACTTAATTTTTAACAAAAGTCGAAGCATTTCAACAAGGGATGAAGCCCCAGGAGGAGATTCCTCTCCTTTTTTGACTGGGGGACAATCCTCCAAGGGAAGAGATTGAGCTTTTTCAATCAAACTTAAAATGGTTTCTCCTTCTTTCCCCTTCAAAAGGCTGCTCGAAGGTCCTCGCATACGGCTGAGATCCGCTGCCGAACGAGGAGAAGAAGCCGCTAACTCTAGCATAACCTCATCTCGCATAACGCGCACACGAGGAACATTACGGTGTTGGGCTGTCGTCTCTCTCCATGCAGCAAGTTCTCGTAAGATGGCTAACATCCGTGGTTTTGCGGAGCGCACCCTAATTTTTTGCCAAACCGCATAGGGGTCTACAGAATAAGTTGCAGGATCCGTAAGAATCGCTAACTCATCCTCTAACCAATGGAATCGATCATCTTCCGTAAGTTTTTTCATGAGCTTCTCATAAATCACTCTCAGGTGGATGACGTCTCCTAAGGCATAGGTCAGCTGCTTTTCCGTGAGAGGACGTTGTCCCCAATGGGTGTAACGAGATGATTTATCGATAGAAACCTTAGCATATTTTTGAACAAGCGCATCATAAGCCACTGCCTCTCCAAAGCCACAAACCATAGCGGCAATTTGTGTATCAAAGAGAGGAGCAGGAATTTTGCCGGTAAGGTGATAAAAAATTTCCACATCCTGGCGTCCCGAATGAAAAACCTTTATTATGTGGGGATTTTGAAGGAGATCAAAAAAAGAAGAAAGATCGATTCCTTCTGCTAGAGGATCAATAGCGACAGCTTCTTCCTCAAGACCTACTTGAATAAGGCACAGCTGTGGCCAATAGGTTGCTTCTCGAACAAATTCCGTATCTACAGTCACATAAGGGGCTAACGAGGCTCGCTCGCAGAAGGCTTTTAGATCAGCAGTTTTTGTTATTAATGTCATATGCTTTCGTTAGCATTGAACTCGAGTCTTGACAAGGTAGTCATCAACTAATTACTGATAATTTATGAAAAATCCTTACCGTACCCATACCTGTGGCGCCTTACGCCCTGAAAATGCTGGAGAACGCGTTCGCCTTTCCGGCTGGATTCACCGCAAACGTGACCACGGTCACCTCCTTTTCATTGACCTGCGTGACCATTATGGCCTGACTCAATGTGTCGTTGATTCAGCAAGTCCCTGTTTTAAAGAAGCTGAAGAGAGCAGACTTGAAAGCGTTATCACCCTTGAAGGAAAGGTTGTTAAAAGAACACCCGATACCGTTAATTCTCTTATGCCCACAGGAGAAGTAGAGGTTGTTGTTGAAGAGATAACGGTTCAGTCACGAGCTGATCTTCTTCCTCTCCAAGTTAATAGTAATGCAGAATTTCCAGAGGAAACCCGCCTTAAATACCGCTTCCTAGATTTACGGCGTGAGAAAATGCATGACAATATTATTCTTCGAAGCCAAGTGATCGCTGCACTACGTAAACAAATGATTGAACAAGGCTTCTTAGAATTTCAAACCCCCATCCTTACAGCCAGTTCTCCTGAAGGCGCCCGGGATTATTTAGTTCCCAGCCGCCTTCATCCTGGCAAGTTTTACGCCCTCCCGCAAGCGCCACAGCAATTCAAGCAGCTTCTGATGGTGGCTGGTTTTGATAAATATTTTCAGATTGCTCCTTGCTTTCGAGACGAGGATGCGCGCGCTGACCGCTCACCGGGCGAATTTTACCAGCTCGATTTTGAAATGTCCTTTGTGACACAAGAAGATGTTTTTGCTGCCATTGAGCCTGTTCTTCACGATGTGTTCGTTGAATTTGGAAAAGGGAAGACGGTTTCCTCCCTTCCCTTCCCGCGCATCCCTTATGCGGAGTCCATGCTTAAATATGGTATAGACAAACCAGATCTGAGAAATCCTTTAATTATCAGTGATGTAACGGAAGTATTTGACGGCTCTGACTTTGGTATTTTTGCAAAAGCCATTCAAGACGGCGCTATTGTAAGGGCCATTCCTGCTCCTAAAACCGCTGATCACCCCCGTAGCTTTTTCGATAAAATGAACGAGTGGGCACGGGAACAAGGAGCAGCAGGCCTTGGATATATCGTCTTTGGCGCTGAAGGTCCTAAAGGTCCTATTGCTAAATTCCTGGACGAGACTCGCCTTCAAAAACTCAAAACGCTTACAGGAGCCCAAGAAGGAGACACGGTTTTCTTTGCCTGCGATAAAATGAAAGCCGCTGAAAAGCTTGCGGGTCTCGCCCGTATTCGCTTAGGGGAAGAGCTAGATCTCCTTGAAAAAAATGTGTTTAAGTTTTGCTTTATTGTGGACTTTCCCATGTATGAATGGGACGAAGACAAGGAAAAAGTAGACTTTTCTCACAATCCCTTCTCCATGCCCCAAGGAGGCCTTGAGGCCCTTGAAACTCAAGATCCCCTCACTATTAAAGCTTATCAGTATGATATCGTCTGCAACGGATCTGAGCTTTGCAGTGGCGGAATCCGTAACCACTTGCCCGAGGTGATGATCAAGGCTTTTTCTCTTGCGGGTTATACGCAAGAAGAAGTGGAGACAGAATTTGCAGGCATGCTCAGCGCCTTCCGTTATGGAGCTCCTCCCCATGGTGGAGCGGCTCCAGGCATTGACCGAATCGTGATGCTACTCGCTGATGAACCTAACCTCCGCGAAGTGGTGGCTTTCCCCATGAATCAAAAGGCCGAAGACCTTCTCGTAGGTGCCCCTGCGCCTGTACGAGAGCAACAACTCAAAGATCTTCATATTCGTGTGGTGATGCCACCTACGAAGGGGTAAGCAGAGTCATCAACGATTAAAGCTCGTCTTTACCTTGTCTTTCTGCGGTAGCTTTATATTGACACTGAGTATCACTTTCCCAGGAATTGCGTGGTTTTAATTGTCCATCACAATTTTCTTGCCGTTGAGTAGATGTCCCATCAACTCTGCAATCGGGGGCACCCTTATGTATACTTACTTTATTTCGCTTCTTTGTTCCATTTAGCCGCTTGCATTGTGTTGTGTAGTCACACGTATTAGAAAATTCCACAACTGTGGTATCTTCACATGATTCAGATGCTGAACCGGGAAGAGGTAATTTATTATTCATACCTTTCGGCTGAGGGCATGACAATGACGAGGATGATGCAGTGGCAGCGTCTTGTTCAACCATCTTGGCTTTTTGGTTTTCTATTTCGAGATCCCTTCTTGCCTGTACTAGTTGACGTTCAAGAGTAGAAACCGTTTCAGTCGCACGGGCAATACTTCGTTGACTTTCATCATATCTTGTTTGAAGATTGCTCGAACATGAAGCAATCAAATGACCTGCAATATTATCAACGCGAAATGGATATTGACTTGCTAAGGACTGCGGGAACGTGGCAACTTGACCACTACAGGAATACGGACAGTCAGCTAAATAAGAATAGCTAGAGCTTAAACGACAATAACCTGTTCCCCCCAAAGTCTGAGGGCAATGACCTCCTTGAGCCATAACAGCAAGAGGACTAGCAAGAAGGAAAACGACTTTAGTAACAAAGGATCTGTTACGAAACCCCTCTGCAGAGACATTGAATAATCCTGATAAGAAACGATCACACCAAGAAGGCTCCCGAGAAACCTTCTTTTTTGGAGTTTGTGTTTTCGATGTTTCATCATTTGAAGAAGAAATACTCGCTTGTGCTTTTGACACTTTCTTGTTTGAAAGTGAGGAAGTGTCTGGCTTCCGAAGAACCAGGGTAGAGCTTAATTCTTCATTGTCTAATGCATAACACTGACTTACCGGAACACAGTTAAAAATTAATTGCACACAAAAAGCTAAAGAAAAAAATTTTTTCAAACACTTGTTCATATTATCACCTCTCTAAAAAAATCACATATCATCTATAATCAACAAAACCTATGTAAAGCAAAAATTGATTCTTCTTAGTCCTCCGTCATCTTCAAGGCGGCTAAGAAGGCCGATTGAGGAATTTCCACATTGCCTACCTGACGCATACGCTTTTTACCTTCTTTTTGTTTATCCAGCAATTTGCGTTTACGGGTGATATCACCGCCATAGCATTTTGCCGTTACATCCTTGCGGAGCGCTGAAATGGTCTCGCGCGCAATGACTTTAACGCCAATGGCCGCTTGGATAGCAATTTTAAAGAGCTGCCTTGGGATAAGATCCTTGAGTTTACTACACAAAAGCCGCCCTCGTGCCTCTGCATGGGAGCGGTGAACAATGGTTGAGAGAGCATCCACGGGATCTCCATTCACAAGGATAGAGAGTTTTACGAGTTGCCCTTCTTCATACCCATCCATTTGATAGTCAAAGCTAGCGTAACCTCGACTGACCGACTTAAGGCGATCATAAAAATCAAAGACAACTTCGTTGAGCGGAAGGCGATAGACAACCATAGCCCGATTGCCCACATAGGTGAGGTCCAGCTGAATCCCTCGTCTTTCTGTACACAAGGTTAAAACTGCCCCTAAATAGGTATCGGGCACAAGGATTGTTGCCTTAATCCAAGGTTCTTCCATTTTCGCAATACGCATGACATCCGGCATATCCGCCGGGTTATGGAGCTCAATCATTTCTCCATTGGTCATAAAAAGCTTATAAATCACACTAGGAGCCGTGGTTACCAAATCTAGATTGAATTCTCGCTCTAAACGCTCTTGAATAATTTCAAGATGCAGCAGTCCTAAAAAGCCGCAACGGAAGCCAAAACCAAGGGCTGCTGAGGATTCAGGCTCAAACATAAAGCTCGCATCATTCAGGCGAAGTTTGCCCAGACTTTCTCTTAAGGTTTCAAAATCAGCAGCATCTGCTGGAAAAAGACCACAGAAAACCACAGGAACGCTTGATTTGAACCCAGGAAGTGGTGCCGCTGCGGGACGTTTGTCTTCCGTCACCGTATCTCCCACATTACAATCGGCTACAGCCTTAATCCCTGCCGTAAAAAAGCCAACTTCACCAGGATGAAGGGCAGAAAGGGTTTCTCGTTTTGGCGTGAAGACGCCCACTTGATCAACAGGATACACAGCACCTGTGGACATCATTTTAATCTTCATCCCAGGCTTTAAGACCCCATCCACAATGCGAACAAGAATAATCACGCCGAGATAAGCATCGTACCAACTATCAATCAAGAGCGCTTTTAAGGGAGCAGCAGCATCTCCTTGAGGGGATGGTAATTTATGCACAATGGCTTCCAACACATCTGGAATACCAAGGCCTGTTTTTGCCGAAATAAGGATAGCCTCACTGGCATCCAAGCCAATCACATCCTCGATTTGTTCCTTGATTCGTTCTGGCTCAGCGGCCGGCAAATCTACCTTATTAAGAACCGGAATAATTTCATGATTGTTATCAATGGCTTGATATACATTCGCAAGGGTTTGAGCTTCAACCCCTTGACTGGCATCCACTACAAGGAGAGACCCCTCGCACGCCGCCAAACAACGGCTCACTTCATAGGCAAAATCCACATGTCCCGGGGTGTCCATCAAATTAAGCTGATAGGTTTCTCCATTTTTAGCTTTATAGCGCAATCGAACGGTCTGAGCCTTGATGGTAATTCCCCGTTCGCGCTCAATATCCATGGTATCAAGCACTTGCTCCTTAAGATCGCGCTCTGCAAGACCTCCACACAGCTGGATCAGTCGATCCGCAAGAGTGGATTTCCCATGATCAATATG
>Ga0172373_10003143_pt1 | contig 24510 bp, 20 predicted proteins | sample Lak10m_2_FD_114546 | JGI IMG/M metagenome (GOLD analysis project Ga0172373, IMG submission 114546) | Freshwater microbial communities from Kabuno Bay, South-Kivu, Congo - kab_092012_10m | ecosystem: Environmental > Aquatic > Freshwater > Lake | place: Democratic Republic of the Congo...
TATCTTATGTTTCCGCTATGTTCAATGTACTTCAAAATTTGTTTCATTCGATTCATCCCGATGCCGACCCTTACAAGATGAGCATCGCCGAGTTTTCGCTCTAAAACTAGCACCATAGGTTAAATACCGTATAATCATAAAAAAATAATAGTGTCTGAATCGTATTTAGCTGTAAAACCGACTTTAAAGGAATGGTTCGCATGGCAAAAATATTTATCAGTTACAAACGCAACGTCACGCCAGATACGCCAGTTGCCACCGCAGTGTATGAAGCCCTGCGCAACGAGCATGATGTTTTCATGGATATTACCCTTCAGGTAGGGGAAAAATGGGCCGACCGTATCCAGAACGCCATTAAAGAATCAGACTATCTCATTATTTTCCTCTCTGAAAATTCAGTCCACAGCGAAATGGTCATCGCGGAAATTGAAACCGCGCACCACACGGGCAAGGCCAATGGCAAGCCAGCCATCCTGCCTGTGCGCCTCGCATATAACGAGTCTTTGGTCTATCCCATCAGCGCTTATCTTAATCCCTTGCAGTGGGCCTTATGGGACAAGGATGCAGATACCCCGCGCTTGATCGAGGAATTGAAGCGTGCCGTTTCAGGTGGAAGCCTGCCGAGTAAAACGACAGAGACAAAAGCTGCCGTCTCTACTGTGGACGAAGTCCCGACCGCCTTTGCCAACATCCCGCCGCGTGACCTTGGTTCTCCTGAAGGCACAATGCCGCATCAATCCATCTTTTATATTGAGCGCGACTCAGACCGTGACTCTTTACAAGCCTTGAATGAAACCAAAGGCGTCACCATCACCATCAAGGCGCCGCGCCAAATGGGCAAAAGCTCCCTGCTCAACCGCCTCATGGCGGATGGAGCAGAACGCGGCATGAAGACCGCTTTCATTGATTTCCAAATGATCGAAAACTCTGCCATCGAAAAGCCTGAAATCTTTTATCCGCAGTTTTGCAGTTTGCTCTCTTATGAATTCGGCGTAGAAGACCGTACCGAGGAATTCTGGAAGAATCCCCTCGGGCAAGTGCAAAAGACTACTAACTACGTCACTCGGCATTTGTTTAAAGAATTGCAGGACGCTCAATTACTGCTGGCAATGGATGAAGTTGAGCGCATGTTCACCTCTCCCTTCCGCTCGGACTTTTTCAGCATGTTGCGTAGTTGGCACAATAACCGCGCTCGTGGCGGTGACTGGACCCGTTTCAACATCGCACTCGTCACTTCCACTGAGCCGTATCAACTGATCGCAGACCTCAACCAGTCGCCTTTCAATGTAGGCTCCGTAGTTGAATTAAAAGATTTCACACCCGAGCAGGTCAAAGACCTGAACGCCCGTCATGGGAATCCACTTTCAACGGAGCAGATCGCTCAAGTTGGTGACCTGTTGGATGGACATCCCTATCTTACGCGCAGAGCCTTATATCTCATCGCCAGCAAGCGCACAACGTTTGACTCCCTTATGAAAAACGCCTGCGAAGACGACGGTCCCTTTGGCGACCATCTTCGCAATCATCTCTTCCGTATGAGCGACTCTCAAGATTTGAAATCTGGATTGAGTCAAATTATCAAATATCAGCGTTGTTCAGATGAACACATCTTCTTTCGTTTAAGAGGCGCGGGCCTGGTGATGCGTGTGGGGGATAAAGTTCTGCCGCGTAATACTTTATATGCCGATTATTTTGGGAAACGCCTCAATGACTAATCAAACCATTTACACGGTCGGCGGAACGGTGCAGGCTGGCAGCGGTTTTTATATTCACCGCAAAGCCGATGACGAATTGCTTGAATATTGCCGTACAGGTGAGTTTGCATTTATTCTTTCCTCGCGGCAGGTTGGAAAATCAAGTCTCATGGTTCGCACGGCGCAGCAGCTCGAGAAGGAAAATATCCGTTCCGTGATCATTGACCTTAGCAGCATCGGAGTGAAAATTTCCGCCGATGAATGGTATCTCGGTATCTTGAACGATATTTCCAACACGTTAAACCTGCAAACGGATATTTTTTCATGGTGGTCCGAGCGCGCAGGTCTTGGCCCCGCGCAGCGCCTGACCAATTTCTTCCGCGATGTTTTGCTTAAAGAGGTGAGTGATCCCGTCGTTCTATTCTTTGATGAGATCGACAGCACGCTCAGCATTCCCTTCGCCGATGATTTTTTCGCCGCCCTTCGGGCCATTTACAATGCGCGTTCCACAGTCGCAGATTTCAAGCGTCTGTCTTTTGTCATGATCGGCGTTGCAACCCCAAGCGATTTAATTGCGGACGACAAGCGTACTCCCTTCAACATTGGACATCGCGTCGACTTGACCGATTTCACCCCCGAAGAAGCGCTCCCTCTCGCGGGAGAGCTGGGTGCAAAAACTATGGGTTGGGTCTTCACCTGGACAGGCGGCCACCCCTACCTCACCCAGAGACTTTGCGCACATCTCGCAAAAACCAAAGTGGAGCATACCGAAGAGACCGTTGCCGCTGCCGTTAGGGATATTTTTGAAGGTGAGCAAGGAAAACAGGATAACAATCTGCAATTCGTGCGCGACATGCTGACCAAACGCGCGCCCGATATTCAGCGCGTGCTGAAAACCTACAAGGATGTCCGCTCCGGCAAAACAGTACCTGACGACGAACGCTCCATGCCCAAATCGCACTTGAAGATCTCAGGCGTTGTGCGACGAAGCGATGTCAATCTCTCGACCCGTAACCGAATTTATGAGCGCAATTTTGACTTGAAATGGATCAAGGAAAACACACCATCCACTACGGCGCGCAAGTTGGTGATCGCCTCTTCGATTGTCGCTATTATTGCTCTGGCGATTGCGGGTGCGTTTGCATGGCAAAGTTACACCCGCACACCTGCAGAACGCGCTCTTCAATATGCTAGTGATTTTCAGAGTTCCCAAACATCTGTAAATCATTTAAAAAGCCTTGCTAATCTCTTTAGATTGCAAGATGGAGAGTTTTCAGATCAAGCTTTGGAATTATTTAATAATTTACAGCAGGACCAGAAAGTTGAGCTGTTTGACCCTGTTTCTTCAAAGAATATCAAACAAGATCAATTGATAGTTATTTTGGGAATATACCAATCATTGGGTTTCAAATTAGAAACGGATTTTCAGAGCGATGAAGTGCTGGAAAATATAGTCAATACGCTAAACGCTGAAAAAGATCCAACTGAATTGGAAATAAACTTACGAAATGAAATTAGTTTTTGGCTTAAAGGACGTGCCCTTATGAAAGTGCAGGCTTATCCAGAAGCTAAAGTTAATTTTGTAAATGCCATCCGAGAAAACCCTAAAAACCCTGCATTATATTTTGATCTAGCCCGTGTTTATTTCGAATTAGGTAAGGCTGATGAATACAATTATGGACTTGCACTTGAGCAGTTGGAGGCAATGTTGCAGTTAGACTCTACTCGCATCGGTCTTGCTAGATCTTTGATTGAAAAAGATAAAGCGTTTAGTCAATATTGGGTCAAATATCAAGATGCGAGTAATTATCCCTTGCTAGTTTCGCTAACAGAACCTCGTGTTATTGGCGTTGATATTAGTTTTTATCAAAACGACCCTGAAACACCTATGGGGATTGATTTTATAAAGATGAGTGAATCTGCAGAATATGTCATAATTCGTGCTGGCCAAAACCTTTGGGTAGATAGTGACTTTAAAGTTAACTGGCGTGAAGCAAAACTTATTGGATTACCGCGCGGTTCTTACTGGTTTTACGATAGCCGTGCAGATCCTAAGTTGCAAGCAGAATTGTGGGTGGAACAGTTTGAAGGTGATTTCGGCGAGCTGCCACTATTTGTAGATTTTGAGGATACTTATAACGGAAATTTCAAAGGTTGGGAAAATTGGCGTGACTTTCTAGAGAGATTGAAGCAATTGATTCCCCCTGAAAAAGAGATTGCAATAGCGACAGGCTATTATTATTGGCGTGAAAACACCCCCAATGCCACTACACAAACTGACAGCCTCGAATATTTCCATCAATTCCCTTTGTGGATATTTAGTTACGGCACTGAAGAACCGTTGGTACCAAAGCCATGGTCGAATGGTGAGTGGTTATTTTGGGCATACACTGATTCTGGTGACGGAAAATTATATGGTGCAGAAAGTGTTAATATTGATCTTAATTATTTTAATGGCGGTCTTGAGACTTTCAGAACTCGATTTGACCTAAACAATTAGCATAAGGACTCAAATTCTTAAAGGATTTGAGTCCTTAATATTTTTCTTTAATCTTATTTCTTCGCAGGCTTTGCCATTTCACCGACAACTGTGTTGTACAAACTTTCTGCTTTCAATTCGTTGAGTGAATAACACGGCGCTTCGAGGTGGTCTGCCAATTGTTGGGCGAGGCCCTGGTCAAAAGCGGCGTGTTCCATATTGATGACCACGGAGCGGGTCTTTTCCATTGCGATCATTTCCGCAAATTTGAATCCTTCTTCTTGCGGAGGCAATGTGCCGAGAGAAACATTACCCGCGCCATCGGTCAGCACAATCAGAAGCGGTTCCACATCGGGGTGGATATGCTTCTCGTGAGTCAACACATCATGCGCCATGAACAAGCCTGCGGAGAGCGGAGTCTTTCCGCCGACGGGGATATCCATCAATGCTCGTTGAGCGAGTTGAACGGAGTTAGTGGGGGAGAGTACCAGCGTGGCACGGTCTTTTTGGAAAACGATCAGTCCCACGCGGTCACGGCGTTGATACGCATCTGTCAGCAGTGAGAGAATGGCTCCCTTTGTGGCATTCATACGTTCCGCAACCGCCATGGACCAGGAAGCATCCACAAGGAAGAGTACAAGGTTTGCCACACGCTTCATACGAACCTTGCGCTGCAAGTCACCTTTCTTGATGGAAAAGGCGAGCTTCTTGCGTTCTTCTGTGCGCTGTTTTTGGAAGGGGGCGGCGGCGCGGATGGTTGCATCAAAGGCGATATCTGTCAGATTATCGCCTGCGGGACGTGCCTTAATATAGCGGCCATGCTTTCGGTCTGTTTTGGTGAGCGAGCGACGGCCAGCCTTTTTTCTGGTTAATTTATCGAGAGGGGTGTTTAACTTACGAGGTTGGAAGGTCTCACCAGCTTTTACTTTTTGTCCGCCATCCCACCAATTCGCATTGGAACTCGCAAAGACTTCCTGCTGCTGCATGGGTTCAGGGTTGCCCTGCTGGGGACCTTCCTGTGGTTCATCCTCGAGCTTTAAGTTTTTTTTTCCTGTGCTTCGCTGTCCTGCTGACTTTCGGATTCTTCATCCGATTCGCTGGGCTGGGATTGCCCTGCCAGTTGCTCGATGCGTTCCTGCAACTGTTCAGTGGTCATCTCGGCTTGCTGGAAGGGCGTGCGTTTGATGCGGTGCGGCAGAGCCAACTCTGCGGCGAGGGCAATATCGTGATCGTTGATCTTGGTGCGGCCTTCGAAGGCGGCTTCGGCGCGCGCGGCTTTGAGAATTACGAGGTCAGCGCGATGACCATCGACATTGAGTGATGCGGTCAATGCGGCGATAGAGAGCAGGTCACGGCTGGAGTAGGTGACCTGGTCCACGAGTTCGCGGGCGCGTGCGATTCTTTGGGAGAGTTCTTCTTCTTTTGGAAGCCAAAGTTTGCGGAAGGCTTCGGAGTCTTTTTCATAGGAGAGGTTACGTTCCATGATGGTCACGCGTTCACGCGCATCACGGATGCCGACAATGTCCATCGAGAGGGCGAAGCGATCCAGCAGTTGAGGGCGGAGATCTCCTTCTTCAGGATTCATCGTCCCGACAAGTATGAAGCGCGCTGGGTGGGCGAAGGAAATGCCTTCGCGTTCGACCGTATTCACACCCATGGCGGCTGAGTCGAGCAGGATGTCTACTACGTGATCATCAAGCAAGTTGACTTCGTCAATGTAAAGCAATCCGCGGTTAGCAGATGCGAGTACGCCAGGTTCAAAATGGCGTTCGCCTTTTTGAATGGCCTTTTCAATATCCAACGTTCCGACCACGCGATCTTCCGTAGCAGAAACGGGTAGGTTTACAAATGGTGTGGTGCGTTCTGCCATGGGAAGCTTTTTTGCTCCGGTGGCACGTTCTTTACATTCTGTACACCAGGTTGCGGGTTTATCGGGGTCGCATCCGAAGCGGCAATCCTGCACCACTTTGACATGCGGCAACAACGCTGCCAGCGAACGTGCGGCAGTCGATTTCGCGGTACCGCGTTCACCGCGGATCAATACGCCGCCGATACGGGTATCTACGGCATTCAAAATGAGAGCGCGTTTCATGCGCTCTTGTCCAACTATGGCTGTGAAGGGAAAGATGGCGGGCATTTATTTACTCCAGAGCGTGATTATAACGCTTGTTTCATCTAAAATCAAAAAATGAGAAAGGCAGGGTTGCCAACTTCACCATTCACTTGTATAATCCAGTTTACATTTCAGTTAATTGGAGTCACGAGTGATGGATCAAAACGAAGCCCTGAATGGGGCTGCAAGTACGCAAGGAGAACAGCCTAATAATCATCAAACCATGGAGTCTCTGCTCGAGTCAGAATCTTTGAGCGTTGAACTGCCTCAGGCAGGTGAAATACGCAAGGGTATGATCGCGAGCATTGGCGCGAATCAGATTCTCATCAGCATCGGTGCAAAATCCGAAGGCGTTGTTGCTGGCCGCGAGTTGGAACAACTCACGGAAGAAGAGCGCGCTGAGCTAAAGGTGGGTCAGGAGATTAACGTGTATGTGGTTAATCCCGAAGACCAGAACGGCAATGTGGTTTTGTCGTTCAAACGCGCCCAGGAACAAATGTCCTGGGAAAATGTTGAGAAGATGATTGCCGATGAGACCGTGATCGATACAAAGATCATTGGTTTCAACAAAGGTGGTTTGATCGTTGCAATTGGCAACCTTCGCGGTTTTGTTCCCTCCTCACAGATCAGTGCCACACGCCGCACTCAATCCACTGGGGATACCCCCGAACAGCGTTGGCAGAAGATGGTCGGACAGGCCATTTCTGTTAAGATCATCGAGGTGGATCGTGAACGCCGCCGCCTCATTCTTTCAGAACGTGCCGCCAACACCGAGTCCCGCTCTTCCATGAAGGATCGTGTGATCGGCGAACTCGAAGAGGGCAAGTCCTACACGGGACGCGTCACCAGCCTCGCTGACTTTGGCGCATTCGTCAACGTCAATGGCGCAGATGGTCTTGTGCATCTCTCCGAACTTTCCTGGGATCACCTCACACATCCCAAGGAAATCCTCGAAGTCGGTCAGGTAGTTCAGGTCAAGGTCATCAACATCGACCGCGACAAGAAACGCATTGGTCTTTCCATCCGTGCCTTGCAGGATGATCCCTGGAAGAGTCGCGTTGAGAAGTTCAGCGTCGGCCAGCTCGTGGAAGGCGTCATCACCCGCCTGACCAAGTTCGGCGCCTTTGCCCGTCTCGAAGGCGATATCGAAGGCCTCATCCACATCTCTGAGTTAAGCGAGAACCGCGTCGAACATCCCAAGGAAGTTCTCAAAGAGGGCGACGTCAAAACCCTGCGTGTCATCCGCATCGACTCGGATCAGCACCGCATCGGCTTGAGCCTCCGCAAGGTGGACTCGGCGGCCTTCGCCGACAAAGACTTCAAAATGCTCACACAGGGGTTCAGCGAGCAGGACGAAGAAGAAACAAAAGAATAAAACAGAGCGCACCGAAAGGTGCGCTTTTTTGATAATCTTTTTCCAAAGGTTACCCCCATGCCCCTGATTGTTGATGCTCACGCAGACATTGCCTACAATATGTTGAGATACGGGCGCGATTACACGCGCTCCGCCGCCGAAACCCGCCGCCTCGAAGCCGGCACTCAAACCGTGGCAGAGAACGAAGATGCCCTGCTCGGTTGGGCGGATTATCAGCGCGGACAGGTGGCTGTCATTTTTTCAACTCTTTTTGCCGCCCCCATTCGTTTCAGCAAAACTGAAAATAAAAAGCAAGTCTATAAAAATTTTGATGAGGCTCATGAACTGTATCGTGAACAGTTGCTGACCTATCATCGCATGACCGATTCCACGCCTGACAAATTTCGGCTTATCGCTTCTTCCTCCGACCTGAACCTGATCCTTGACCATTGGCAGGGGGAACGCCTGCATTCGGCATCTCCCGCTCTCGAACAGACGGGACATCCCGTTGGCATGGTTGTTCTCATGGAAGGCGCGGAAGGCGTTCGCCATCCTTCCGAATTGGACGAGTGGCATGACATGGGCGTGCGTCTCATCGGCCCCGCCTGGGTGGGAACGCGCTACTGTGGCGGCTGGAAGGAACCTGGTCCACTGACGGATGATGGGCGCGAACTGCTCGCTGCCATGGCGGATTACAACTTCATCCTCGACCTTAGTCACATGGATGAACGCGCCGCCATCGAAGCGCTGGATAGGTATCGCGGTCCCATCGTAGCCACCCATGCCAATTGTGCAGCACTCATGCCCAACTCAAACTCGAACCGCCATCTTTCCGACCGCATCATCGAAGGCGTTCTTGAGCGGGATGGGGTGGTGGGCGTGGTTCCATTCAATTCCTATCTCAAAGTCGGCTGGGTCTCAGGGAAAAATCCCCGCAGCGAAGTTCCATTGGAAATTGTCGCCAATCACATTGACCATATCTGCCAGCTTGCGGGCGATTCCCTCCACGCAGGCATCGGCTCCGATTTTGATGGCGGCTTCGGCGTGCAATCTGTCCCGCCTGAAATTGACACCGTCGCCGATCTGCAAAATCTGGTATCCTTATTAAAGGCACGCGGCTACTCTGACATTGATGTTGAAAATATTCTCAGTGGTAACTGGCTAACCCGCCTAAAAAGAGACCTGCCCTAACATGAGCGATAAACCCCTCCCAGCCTCAACCCCTGTTGAAACAACACCCCATGTGGAAGATGCCTCCGCGCCGCGCATACTTGTTAGCGTGATCACCACGTTTGTCGGCTTATTCATTTTTGTGGTTGGTGCAAAACCCAGTCTCTTCGCATGGGACCGCAGCCCCGTGGTAGGCTTCGTTCAAATTGCGGTTTTCCTTTTTGGGCTTGCGCTCATTTGCCTCGGCGGCTATGTTGGATTGCACACCCTGTGGTCTGGGGCAGCCGAGCGCACCATCACATCTGACATCGGCTCAAGGCTCGTGGGGACTGGCTATGTCATCGCTGTATTCGCTGGCCTCGCGGATATTTTTGGAATGGGTTCCCAGCCTTTCCCTGCGGTCCCGTATTTCGGACCGTGGCAGGCAACGGGGGTGTTGATCGGGCAGGGTGTCATCGCTCTGGGCTTTCTGCTCATGATCCCGTTTCCATTCCCATGGAACCGCAATCGCAAATAGATCAAAAACGCTCTTCATCACGAAGAGCGTTTTTTGTAATTACGAAATCTTTCTTGCTTCCATGTAGAAGCGTTTCTCCCTTGCTTCCCCCATTGAAAAAGTTTTTCTTGGCAAAGCGCCGTCGAGGATCACTGTCTTGAATAGCTCATTCTTGTGCATGCCCGCCAGATAAAAGCCAGCATTGCCGGGCTGCAGAGCGAGGCGTTCCACCACATCTTCGCCATGCACATAATCGATCTTCTCCGCGCCGCCTTCCTTCAGGAAGACATCGAGGAAGGATTGGATGGTGCCGACTGCCAGATTGGATGAAGGGTTGGCGATCTCGATCATGCCAAACTGCGCGGAGCGTCCGCCTCCCACCAGACCGATGGCCTGCTTCCCGTTACTGACATTTTCCACAAGCCTCATCATTTCCGTTCCACTGCCGAGGGGCGTGTATGTGAAATTCGAGCCGAACGCATTTTCAAGCTCTTTGAATAGATCTTTTTTCAAGCCGAACAGCACACGGTGGATCGGTTCAAATTCCAATCCCTCATCGTGGACATTTTCAATCTCAACCAGCGCATAGCGGGAAGGATGATCCATCCCGACTTCGGGTTTCATCTTTTCCCAAATGGCTTTGGCGGTTGCGAGAGAGTGATTGCCGTCACCCATTGCAAAGAGCAGAACAGGCTTGTCGGCGCCGATGCCGTATTTTGCCGCGAAAGTCTCAGGGTTGGCGAGACCGCGCAGGGCTTCGACAACCTGATTTTCATGAGCTTCATTGACGGCATATCCCGCGAGATGTCCGCTTCCCAGCATGAGATCGAAATCATAAAGTTTTTCGAGTTTGGTTTTGTCCGCGCTCAACGGCTCAATGACGGTGCGGTTCGGGTCATCGATCAGCACGAGGATATGCGGCAATTCCATCGCTGCGCCCTGACGGATCTTGATACGCGGAGGCAGGCGGTCTACAATCGTTCCCTCGGTGGCACGGATAAGGCTGGAAGAGCCTTTGTTGTAATCATAGCGTTCGAGGTCAAGGCAAAGTATGATGCCTTTGCGGGTTTTCCCTGAAACGGTGCGCTCCACATAAACGAGTCCGTCACGCGGCTGGAGGATGCCCTCATTCATATATTTGCGCATGGTCTTTTGAATATTCTGGATGCGTTCTTCTGCACCAGGCTTTTCGAGATGCACTTCGGGGAAGGTCAAATTCAACGTGGATGGAGCATCGCCGACGAGCTTTTCCACATCATGCCAATATTCAGGCTCGGAGGTGAACTGGTCACAGGCGATGACCGCCCATTTGTTCAAGTCCACTCCTGCCTTGGGCAAATACACCTGTGGAATTTGAATACCGATGTCGCTAATGATTTTCATGCTGCCTCTTTTCATCATTGCGAGGAGGGCTTCAGTCCGACGAAGCAATCTCAGGCTTGATCCGAGATTGCTTCGTCGCGAAGAACAAGGGCGCTCCTCGCAATGACGATGGATAATTTATTTTCCGTTCTTCGCGAACGCGATCAATTTTTCGGCTACTTCTGCGCCGACGCGGCCCTGGGCTTCCTTGGTGGCTGCGCCAATGTGTGGAGATGCAATGACGTTATCCAGCTTGACCAATTTCCAATCGACTGGAGGTTCTTCGTTGAATACATCCAATGCGGCTCCTGCGACCTTGCCGCTGGTCAATGCTTCGTAGAGAGCATCCTCGTTGACAATGCCGCCGCGCGCGCAGTTGACAATGCGGACGCCGTTCTTCATTTTGGCAAATTGTTCCGCACCGATCATGTTCGTTGATTCTTTTGTCTTGGGCAGGTGCAGGCTGATGTAATCTGCCTGGGCGAGTAATTCGTCCAATGTCACCAGCTTGATACCAGCGATCTCTTTCACGTAGGGGTCGTAAGCGACGACGGTCATGCCCATCACGGCAGCGCGCTTGGCAACTTCCTTGCCGATATTCCCAACGCCGATCAGGCCAAGGGTTTTACCGCCGATCTCATCGCCATTGAAACTCTTCTTGTCCCATTTATCAGCTTTCATGGAGGCAGTTGCCTGATAAAGGGAACGTGCCATCATGAGCATGTAGCCGATCGCCAGTTCTGCCACAGATGCGGAATTTGCCAATGGGGTGTTCATCACTGTAATGCCTTTGGTTTTGGCATATTCATGGTCAATGGTATCAAGACCAGCGCCGCCACGGACGATGACTTTCAAGTTGGGGCAGACATCAATGAGGGGCTGACGAACTTTAGTGCGGGAACGAACAACCATGCCTTCATAATTTGGCAGAACGGTCATCAGTTCTTCGGGGGTGATATCATCGCGCACATCCACGGTAAGTCCCGCAGCTCGCATTTGTTCGATATACTCTTTTTCTGTCTTGTCGCAAATTAGGACTTTCATTGTATTTCTCCTTGAGTGAGGCTGAAATTAATAACAGGAACCCAACCGACGGATCGGCTAAATTCCTGTTTGGGAGGGCAGTATCAACACGGTTTTCATTCTAACAACGGAAAAAATCTTTGTCAACGACATACATCAGTGAGGAATCGTGCATATTGTTCTTGTGGATTTGTCTGACAACCCATATAATGATATGAACGTGAAAACTTGAGACAAGTGTGTTGTACAGACAAAATTCATTTGGTATGATGCACTTCATCAGTGGAAGCAAATGCTTTCGAAACAGATTCAACGCAACGGTCCAGAATGAACCGAAAAAATTTTTCCAATAAACAGGAGGCACATCCATGTCTGAATTAAAGCGAGCCCATAATTTCAATCCCGGCCCCGGTGTATTGCCATTGGAAGTTTTGCAGGAAGCGCAGGCGGAACTGCTGGATTTCAAAGGCACGGGTATGTCGGTGATGGAGATCAGCCACCGCTCGAAAGAGTTTGAGGCAGTGATCCAAACGGCGGAAGCGGACTTGCGCGATTTGCTCGGCATTCCCGCGAATTATAAAGTGATGTTCTTACAAGGCGGCGCGACTCTGCAATTTGCGATGCTGCCAATGAACCTGAGACCTGCGGGCGCATCCGCTGATTATATTGTGACGGGTTCATGGAGCAAGACTGCGCTCAAGGAATCCAAGAAGGTTGGCACGGCTCGCGCTGCTGCCAACACCGAAGCGGACGGTTTCAATTGCATCCCCGCCAGCCTTGACCTTGACCCGAAGGCCGCGTATTTGCACTTCACAGCCAATGAGACCATCCACGGTGTTGAGTTTTTCAATGAGCCGACACCGCTCGCTGGTGTTCCGCTCGTGTGTGATACTTCATCCAATTTCATCAGCCGCCCGATTGATGTTTCCAAATATGCCCTGCTGTATGCGGGCGCACAGAAAAATGCGGGTCCCTCCGGCGTGACCGTTGTTATCATCCGTGACGATATGATGGCGCGCGTGCCCGAGAATTTGCCCGTGATGTTGGATTACAAAACATTAGCTGAGAGCGGTTCACTGCACAACACTCCGCCATCCTTCGCCATTTATATGGTTGGTCTGGTCTTCAAGTGGGCGAAGAAGCAAGGCGGCCTCGCGGCTGTTGAAAAGAATAACCGCGCCAAAGCGGCGCTGGTCTACAACGCCATTGACGAGAGCGGCGGTTTCTATCGTGGACATGCGAAGCCCGAAGCCCGTTCGTTGATGAATGTTCCTTTCCGTCTGCCGAGCGAAGAACTCGAAGAGACCTTTGCCAAGGAAGCCAAGAAAGAAAATCTGATCGGCCTGAAAGGACATCGTTCTGTCGGCGGTATGCGCGCTTCGATCTACAATGCGATGGACATGGCTGGTACGCAGGCTTTGGTTGGGTTTATGAAGGAATTCCAGAAGAAGAACGGGCAGAGGCAGTGAGAAGTAAGAAGTAAGAAGTGATTGGTAAATGAGAGCCCTCCGAGTTTTGCGAAACTCGGAGGGCTTTGTTCTTTTGATTAGTTTGATTTTGCGATTCTGACGATGTCTTGCGTGACGAGCTTTGAGTTCATGATGAAGGTGTGGAGCGAAGGGACGGTTTGCATTGGGATGTTTGGCAAAAGCGTTTCCTTCACCGTTAGCAAGCCATCGTTGAGTTCTTCGCCAAAAGGGGAGTAGCGTCCGCGCGGGCCTGCGATACCTGAATAGATCTTGGTGGGCACGCTCGGCACGGGCAGGGATTTCATCCTTTGCTCGTCGGTGAGGACTTTTCCCATCTCGCTCATAAATAGTTTGATCAATTTGCGATGAGCAAAATTCTTCGCGGCACCAGTCACCTGCGTTGGGGGAGCAAGGAAGAAGCAGGCTTTTGGCAGGTGAGTTAACCTTGGCAGGGTGGCGCGGGTGAGGACTGTCCCAAGCGAATGGCCGACAATAATATAGTTACTGGATGCCGTTCGCTTTTCGATGAATCCCCTGTATCTTTCAATGCAATCTTCCCAGCGCTCAAACGTGACGGAGTAGCCAAACAGGTGCGGATGAATATCTGCTGCCTGCAGCCGCATTGCCAAAATGGACATGGCCAACGGGGTACGTCCCATTCCGTGGATAAGGATTGCGTTCATGTGCTTTCAATTTTTTTTATGAATTTTGCCTTAATTGACGCGGCAACCCGCAGCGTTGACAGACTTTTGATCTGATGGAGATCGTATAGTCCCGTGGACATTGGCAGTATTTTGTCTTGTCTATGCTACGCTGCCTGACGGGGATGCTTTCCGCCCACCTGCCTTTGGCGGCCTTTGCTTCGTACCTTCGACATTTTTGGCACGAGCGGACTTTTCCTTCGTGGGTGTATGTCCATTTGTGAAGACCAATTTTGCACAAGTTCATGTTACTTTTCCTCTGGCGAAATATTTGCCCAATTTTATGTTTTTTGGGCAGGAGAATTACTTCCGTCAAAGTATAAAGCGAGGTAAATCCAATCGAACAGGTGCAGAGGGGCTTGCAAGCTTACAGGGACTTAACAGGAGAGGATCGGATCGCTAATCTGCGATCAAGGGAGTAGGTGAGTCTTCTGCGCCAGCAGAAGACTTCTCGGTTAGCTGGATGCGCGGAGTGAAGAAAATGACTGTGATGAACGCCAATGCAGCAGCCACCAACGCAATGACAAAGATGATGCTGATGGCATCCGCGATGGCAAAGCGCAGGCTGGAATCGATCACTGCCTCAGCGCCGGGTAGAGGATCGAGTAAGCGGGAGACCAGCTCAGGGTCCAGACCGGAGGCGCTTAAGTTTGCAGCGAGCCGTGTTGCTAGGGCGGCGCCCATCGCACTGACTCCGAGAGTCCCGCCAATGGAGCGGCTGAATTGGATCGTGGAGGTCGCGGTGCCGAGGTAATGTCGCTCTACGGTGGTTTGCACGGCGATCAGGAAGGAGGGAATGGCAAGCCCCATACCGATACCCATCAACGTAATGTAGGTCATCAGCATGAACTGGCTGGTGTTTGCGCCTACGGTGGCAAGCAGGATCGCGCCGACGAATAAGATGGTTGTGCCAGTGATCGCCAGTTTGTAATATCCTGTGCGGATCAAAAGCCGTGTGCCGACGATGCTTGCCATTACCCAGCCTAGCAGCATGGGCGTGATAGTCAGCCCCGCCTGCGTGGCGCTGGTGCCGATGACCGATTGTACAAAGAGCGGAATGAACGAGATCGTGCCGAACAATGCCCAACCCGAAAAAATGCCGTGTGCGATGGTTGTGGCAAATAAGCGGTCGTGTCGAAAAAGAGCGATAGGCAGGATGGGGTCAGCGGCGCGGCTCTCCACCCACAAAAGGAGCACGAAAAGCGCAACTGCAATTCCGATCAGCAGCCAGCTTGTAGCTGTGCCCAAATCCATGAGACCAAGCAGAAGGATGACAATGCTGGATGTGAGCAGGATGGCTCCAACATAATCCACCGCGGGTCGATTCTGACTTCTCGGATGGTCCACCCATGCAAACCCAACCAACCCTGCTGCGAGCAAGCCTGGAATGATGTTCACGAAGAAGACCCAATGCCACGAAAGTTGATCAACAATGAAGCCGCCCAGCAGCGGCCCTGCAATAGATGAGACGCCCCACACGCCCGAAAAGAATCCCTGCATTTTAGCGCGTTGTTCAAGCGTGAACATTTCACCGATGAGGATGAATGCTAGAGGTGCAATACCGCCAGCACCAATTCCCTGCAAAGCGCGCGCAAAAATAAGCTGCGGCATACTTTGCGCCTGTCCGCACAGAACGGAACCGATCAGGAACAAGATCATTGCGGCGAGGTAAATATTGCGCCGCCCGTACAGGTCCGAGAGCTTTCCATACAATGGTACCGTGGTGGTGGAAGCCAGCATGAAAGCGGAGAACACCCACGAGTAATGTTCCAATCCGCCGAGCTGCCCCACAATAGTGGGCATGGCGGTTGCTACAACAGTTGATTCCATCGAGGCGAGGAACAGGCTGAGCATGATGCCAATGGTGACAAGGATTATTCGGTTGCGCGACATGAGAACCTTTCAATGTGAACTGGAAATGGAAAAGGCAATCATACCCCCACTTGGATAATTTGAGACAGCGCCTCATTCTCCGCTGTTAGCTGAGTCCCTTTCAGGATAATTTGCCCACTCTGATGCTGTAATACTTGGCTGGGTAGCTCAAATACATATCGGGAAACCAGCCGTTGGCGATTTCACGTATTAGCCTGTCCATTGTGCGGATGGCCAGGGTTTGGAATTCTTCCTAGGTCAATCCTTCGGCGATCGCATTCGTAAATTCATCACGATCCAGCTCCTGATACCGATGATCGGGAATGTGATCTACAATTCAAGGATCAAGTCGGTGAGAAAATATTCCCATTTTATGCTTGCCTCAATGTTTGGAGCCTGCCAATGCTTATTTCTTTTTCCCTCTAGCTGCAGATCTTTGAAGATTTTCCTTTACCCTGAATGTGACAATCTTTTCGATCAAGCCGTATGGGATCGGCTCATCCAGTGGAAATTGCACCGAGCCTTTTGCTCCTTTGTACCCAGAAAGCTCTTTTTTGAACTTTTCAATCCCAGTCGGTGTGGGGTAAAAACCAATATGGTTTTTGAAGGCGGCAAAATGTACCAAAGTCCCTTGTAGGGTAAACGTGGGCATCTGGTAGTTGATCGTCTCTTCCGCATCGGGGGCGGCCTTTTGGATGGTGTCTCTTATCTTTTCCAGAATTTCCTGGACGTCTTTTGGAAAGAGCGCGATATATTCATTTATGGTTTTGGGCGGTGTATTGTTCATCTTTTTTTCCTTTTCATCCAATGAAAGTGGATTTTAGCACTTTTACAAAATTTGTTGACTAGAATTTTATTTTGCCAGGATACAAAAAATGCAGATGGGAAAGCTCCAGAGAATACAGTCTGATGAATTGATGTAAAATTGAAGCATGGCAAAACAGAAATATTATGTAGTTTGGAAGGGACGCAAGACAGGCATTTTCACCACCTGGTTGGAGTGCGAAAAACAAGTGAAAGGTTTTGTTGGCGCACAATACAAGGCTTTCGAGAACGAGGTCGAAGCGGAAGCTGCGTATCTTGCAAACTACGATGATTACAAAGGAAAACCCGCCACAAGCGGCAAATGGAGAACGGCGAGTATACAGCCATTGCTCCCATCCGTTTGCGTGGATGCGGCTTGCAGCGGTGCGCCAGGCAAGTTGGAGTATCGCGGCGTGAACACCGAAACAGGTGAAGAGATCTTCCATGCAGGGCCCTATGCCGATGGGACGAATAATGTCGGTGAGTTTCTAGCGGTCGTCCATGCGCTAACGTGGCAGGCCAAGCACAATGTTCATCTTCCTGTTTACTCCGATTCAGAGAATGCCATCCTTTGGGTCACAACAGGGGTGTGCAAAACAAAGCTCAAGCACACCCCGAAGAATGCCGTTTTGTTTGCCATCATTCACAGCGCCGAGAATTGGCTGGCTGAGAACGAATTGCCCGAGGATAAATTGATCAAATGGGATACCGACCTTTGGGGTGAAAATCCCGCGGATTTCGGGCGCAAGTAAAACTGAATGATGAAGATCCTGGGTTGGTCATTGTCAGTGGGACGTTTGCGGGGCGTGGATATTCGCTTTCATTTTTCCATTTTATTCAGCATTCCGATCGCCTATTATCTCTTCAAGCCCGTGGATGCCCGCGGAACGGTTGAAGCATTATTGTGGGTGGGTGGGTTTCTATTTTTTATATTTCTGCATGAACTTGGGCATACCTTCGCCGCCCAGCTTGTGGGCGTGCAGGTCAAGAGTGTTTTTATCTGGCTGTTGGGCGGGTTGACCAACCTCGCTTATAAACCTGAAAGACCATCGAGCAATCTTTTTATCGCTGCCGCGGGACCGCTCGTCAACATGCTTTTGGCATTCCTATGCGTTGCAGGATATATCCTCGTCTATTTCTTTTTCCTGCCGTATTCCAACAATGTAAACCTTTTCCTCTGGGCACAGACATTTGCCAACTTGTTTTTCTCGCTCGCCCTGTTGAATGTGATCCTGATCGTGTTCAATTTATTACCCGTCTATCCATTGGACGGCGGCAATATTTTGCACGCTCTGCTGGAAATGCTTTTTGGAAAATCCAATGCCGATTGGATCACACTGGTGATCAGCGTCCCGTTTTTAATCGCTTTGATCATCTTTGGTTTCGTCACCCGTGATTACATCCTGCTCGGTTTTTGCGTGTTGATCGCGTTCGCTGTCAGTTCGTTGAACCGCTCCCTGCTTCGCAAGATCAACCTTGGCGTGAATTATCTCTTCAAGCGTTCGGGATATTATTATCTGCTCGGCGATTATGAACGTGCTGCCCAATATTTCACCCAAGCGATCGAGAACGAACCTGCGCGCCTCATTAATCACTACATGGCCCGCGCAAGTTGCTATTTGTTGATGGGGCAAAAGGAGCGCGCGCTCGCAGATATTGAACGCGCTTTGAAGATCGAACCGAAGCATGCCTTTGCCCTGGAATTAAGGGGTGAGGTGTACGCGCTGGAAAAGAACTACGACGCCGCTCTTGAATTGTTCGCCCGTGTGCAAAATATTAACCCGCATTGGGCGGTTCCATATTTCGACCGTGCTTCGATCCTTCTTGACCGCAAAGAATTTCAACCTGCGCTTGATGAACTGAACAAAGCCGTTTCGTATCAGGGACGCATGCCTCTTTTTTATCTTGTGCGGTCGCTGGCGCATTTCAGGCTTGGCGATCTCACGTCCGCGCATAAGGATCAGGATCTCGCGGTTACCCTATCGCCAGAAGATACGCTCGTGATGGCGGATATCAACCTCATGTTGTATGAAGGCAATTGGGATTGGGCTGAGGATTTTTATTCCCGCATTCTCGCAAAAAAACCACAGGATATACTTGCGCTTCAAGGCCGCGCAGACGCCTGCCGCATGAACAATGAGCATACACTAGCTGTTGGATATTACACCCGCGCAATTGACATTGATCCGCGTGAACCCCGTCTCTTTCTGGGACGCGGCAAATCGTATTTGGAACTCAATGAACTCGAAAAGGCAAAAGTTGATTTTGAAAAAGCGCCTACGCTGACGGATAAGTTACACTTGAAACGTCAGGCGGAAGAATTAATAAATAAAATGATTGTCACCTAAATAGGAGAACCCATGAAAACAGCATTACTGGTAATCGACATTCAAAAAGACTATTTCCCTGGCGGGAAGATGGAATTGGTCAATCCGCTCGAAGCGGGGAAGAAAGCATATCAACTGCTGCAATGCTTCCGCGAGCACGGCGGACATCATGTCCACATTCAGCACATTGCACTGAAACCTGACGCACCTTTTTTTGTAAAAGGCACCACAGGCTCAGATATCCACGATGTGACTGCGCATTTTGAAGGCGAACCCATCGTATATAAGCATTATCCTAATTCCTTCCGTGAGACAAACCTGCTTGAAATGTTGAAAGAATGGGGGATTGAACGAGTCGTCATCACAGGCATGATGACCCACATGTGTGTGGATGCCACTGCCCGCGCCGCTGCAGATTTTGGCCTCCAAGTGTGGATCGCGGAAGATGCCTGTGCTACGCGCGACTTGAAGTACGGCGAGACTACGATTCCTGCGGAGCATGTCCACAAGGCGTTTTTGGCGGCGTTGAAATCGTATGGCCAGGTGATGACTTCGGAGCAGATTATTGCGAAACTTGCCGCAGAGCAGGGAGAGGTTTCTTAAGTAGGATCAGCTATCAGTTGGGAGAGAAGCGAGGAGGCTGTCACGATTTTTGTGACAGCCTCCTTTTTATCTATAAAAGGAAATGGAATTAAGATTTCACGAGACAAATATAGGATTTGTAATCGCGGATCTTTTCAAAGCCAGCTTTGAGAGCCGTCTTCGCCGATGATTCGTTTCTCTTAAAACAGTGCCAGCCAACTTCGTTGATTCCATGCGAAAAAGCATGTTCAAGAAAAGCCAGTGTGAGTGCCGTGGCAATGCCGCGTTGACGAAAGTCGCTGGTGGTTTCGATGCCGATCTCACAGCGGTTGTCCGCGTTGTATTCGGAGAGGCACCAACCCGCAAGTTCATTTTCATGGATCGCGCACACGCCGAAACTTTTTGCAAGAAAATCTTCCACGCTAGGGCGCTCAGAGGTCATTTCTTCTTTCAGCGTGTCGAGATGTTTCAAGTCGGTTTTTGCCAACAGGTCAGTATCCACTGCCCGAAGTTGAAAACCTTGGGGCATAAAATCCTCCCATTTGTGTTTCAATTCCTTGCAGGCATAATATTCACGGTCAGCGTGAATGATCTCTTTGTCTGCAAGCAGGGCGTCCATTTTTTCTTCCCATGCTGGTGAATCATAATAAACTCCAAATCCTTCCAATCCAGCCGCAACAGCTCGCGGATAAATGACATTCGCAAACATTTTTTTAATTCCAAGGTTGAAACTGTCTATTTCGGGATCGCCAGCCAGGATATATCTGTGACTTGCCTGCGCGAACAAGGCGTTGGGGTGCTCCATGTTGTCTATGAAAATTTGCGCAGGTGTTTGCTTCACAAGTATCGAGCGCCCGATGAGATGAAAATCCATGCCAAGCAAGATCGGGCGGACGAGTTCGTATGAATTGGGGTGTAATGCGGTCATTGTTGTGCCTCCAGTTTTATGTTCGGCGTATCCACTCCTTGCATTATATCTGTTTGTCGAGTGCTATAATCTTTTTTATGCAAACTACACTTGACCCCGAAAAACAAAAACTTGCAAAAGATTATGCCCGCATTCGCCGCCGTCTTTGGCTGGTGGATAACCTTTTCAGTGCCGCTTACGTTTTCGCTTGGCTTTTCTTCGGCTGGAGCATTTCACTCCGCACATGGTTGACGAGCATAACCACAAATGAATGGCTGCTCGTCGCACTGTACGTTGCCATCTTTGGCGGCGTCGCTTCCATCTTCAGTTTCCCGCTCAGTTATTACAGTGGATTTATTCTCCCGCATCGCTTTGACCAGTCCAACCAGACGCTCAAAGACTGGATCATTGACCAGCTCAAGGGCCTCGCGATCGGGGCTCCCCTCGGCCTGATTCTGCTCGAACTGTTTTACCTCGCCTTGAGAGCTACAGGCGATCTGTGGTGGCTGTGGGTGGCGGGCGGTATGTTGGTCTTTAGTGTATTGATCTCCAACCTCGCGCCCATCCTTATCATGCCGTTGTTCAACAAATATGTTCCGCTTGGCGATGAACACAAGGAACTTGCTGACCGTTTGATGAAGCTCGCGGAACGCGCCAATACCAAAGTTCGCGGCGTTTTCACGTTTGACATGTCCAAGCGCACCAAATCTGCCAACGCCGCGCTGACAGGTATCGGCAACACTCGCCGAATCATCTTGGGCGATACCCTCATCAATGAATTCTCAACCGACGAGATCGAAACTGTCCTCGCTCACGAGTTGGGACATCAAGTCCATCGCGACATTCCTCTCTTCATTGCGTTCGGCACGCTTTCGACCACCATCGGCTTTTACCTCGCATCCCTTGGAATGAATTGGGCTGTCCATTACTTTGGCTTTTCCAGCGTCAGTGACCCTGCTGCATTCCCTGCACTTGGATTGATCCTCGGCGTATACGGCTTGCTGACTTCTCCGCTGGATAACGCTATTTCCCGCTGGCGCGAAAACATGGCGGACGATTATGCCTTGCAATCCACGGGCAAGAATGAGGCCTTTGCTTCTGCCTTCACAAGATTAGCCAATCAAAACCTCGGCGAGATCGACCCCGAAAAATGGGTTGTCTTCATGTTTTATTCCCATCCACCGCTTGGCGAGCGCATCGAAAAAGCCAAAAGATTCACCACCCCATAAACCAAAACAAAAAGGGCTTGCCAACAGCGAGCCCTTTTACTTCTCACTTATTACTCGTTACCCACTTACTTCACCAGATCACTCATCAACTCCATCGGCACAATTCCAGCGCCAACGATGCCAGGTCCCGTGTGTACGCCCAAAACAGGAGAGATGCGCACCACTTCCAGTTTGGCGACATTTAATTTTTCCTTGAATTCAGCCGCAAGCTGGTCTGCTTTTTCAGCAAAGCGGCCATGCAGCACTGTGACCCACACGGGAGTATTGCCATACTTTTCGCGCATACCATCCGAGATCATCCCAATAGACTTGGTCAATGTGCGTCCATTGCCAACCGTGCTGTACTTGCCGTCTGTATCCACACGAATGACTGGCTTGAGGTTAAGCAAAGCGCCAGCAAGCGCCTTCACCCGTCCAATGCGACCGCCGCGTGCCAGATATTCGAGAGTGTCCAAGGTGTAAATGACTTCCGTGTTTTCACGGATTTTCTTCAATCGTTCCTGAATTGCATCCATGGCCCAGCCTGCCTTGCTGGCAAGTGCGGCTGCTATTACTTGAAAGCGTTCCCCGCCAGAAAGAGTGAGCGTGTCCCAGTAGTTGACATTCGCCTCGCCTTTTACCTGGTCTCCGCCATCGCGCGCTGAGTTGATCGTTCCGCTTAACCCGGATGAAATGTGAACCGAAAAAATATTTTTTTCAGTCGCTGCTAATTTGCGATACAACTCTGCAAAGATGCCGCTCGAAGGCTGCGCCGTGGTAGGGATGGCTGGCCGCATGGCCTCAAGACGATTGTAGAAATCGTCCGCTGAAATATCAGCAGCGCTCACTTCGCCTTCAGGGAATTGGATGAACAACGGAGCCTGCACGACACCAAGTTGTTCCATCTCTTCATTGGACATATCCGCAGCGCTGTCTGTAACGATTTTCATATTAATCTCCTTTTGGTTTATATACGCGTTGGTCGAGTAGCCCCGCATGTTTTTCGCGGGGCGTATCGAGACCACATGGTATTGATTATTTTTTCTTTTCCAAAAACCACTTCACCGCATCCCGAATGCTGTCAAAGACCGGGCGCGGTGTGTATCCCAGCTCACGTGTTGCTTTGGCGTGGCTGATGTTTGAATTACTTTGCAGCACTTCCAGGGAATAGGGCGTAAAACGCGGCGTCTCATTTGCGAGCCTGTAATATGCTGGCGTGAACTTCGCCGCGAATTTCGCAAGGTCAAATGGGATTTTCATTTGAAAAAAATGCTTCCCCGTAATTTCACGCACGGTTTCAAGCAAATACCGCACCGTAATTTTTTGCCCCGATAAAATATAACTCTCACCACGCTTGCCATTTTTCGCAGCCGCGATCAATCCATCTGCCACGTCACGTACATCCACAAAGTCATACGCGCCATCCACATACAGAGTCGGCTTTGCAAACGCCGCATCGTGGATGACTGCGCCCATCATCGATCCGCGAAAATCATAGGGGCCGATCACGCCGGTGGGGCAAGCCACAACCGCTTCCAGTCCGGAACGAGCCGCGTTCAATACTTCCAGTGTCGCCTCCGCCTTTGATCGGTCATACGCGCCATAGGGATTGTTCATGTCATACGGCACGCTCTCGTCGATCACACCATCTTCCACGCGTTGGATCGCATGAATGGACGAGGTGTAGATCAACTTGATCTTCTTTTCACTTGCGGCACGCAGGATATTTTTTGTGCCATCCACATTTACTTTTTTCACGAACGGATTCGGCCCTGGCATGATCGAAATGACCCCCGCCAAATGGAAGATGCCTTTAATGCCGCGCATGGATTCGAAGACTGAATCCAAATTGAGGACATCCCCTTCGAACGCCTCAACCTTTAATCCCGAAATTGATTCGCGGCTTTCGCCAGGCAGGATCAACGCCCGAACTTTTTCACCGCGTTCCAAAAGTTTTCGCACAAGTACATTTCCAATGTGCCCCGTTGCACCGGTTACAAGCCACATTTATTTCGCCTCACTTTTTAGCAGGAGTGTATCCATCATCATGGTTGTAATTTCGCGTGCGGTCTTTTCCCATTTTGCGCCTTTTGGGTCCAGCAGACTTTGCAGCAGCAGTCCCATCGCCATTGAGACGATCATGCGCGCTGTTAATTCTGGGTCCACTGGCACGAAGGAACCTTCATCCACGCCTTTTTTGATGAGCGAGGTGAAGTGCTTGTGATAACGCCGATAGGGGACAATGCTAGCCTGCCAGATCTTGTCATCGCGGCTGGCTTGCAGCCAGAACTCGAGGAACATCGGCAATCCTTCGCCCGCCGTTGCGAAAATATAGGGGAATGCTTCCGTGATCTGTGTGAAAGTTTCAGGGACGGTTTTGTCTTTGGATGCTTCGATGGCTGAGTCAATGGTTTCCAGCCAGCCATCCAATAGGGCAAGGAAGAGAGCCTGCTTGCTTTCAAAGTGATGATAGAACGCTCCTTTGCTGATGCCCGCTTCCTTGCAAATATCATCCACGTTCGCGGCATTGAACCCGCGGGTGGAAAATAACTTAATGGCTGCCTCAATGATCTTGGCCCGTGTTTCTTCGCTTCGCTGTTGCATTCAATCCTTCTTACTCTCCCATCAGGAGAGGGCAGGGGTGAGGTTTTAATAAAACCGACTAGTCGGTTTGTTTTTACTCCCTAAAGATTGCACTGTCAAGAGGATGGAAATCATGAGTTTGATTTTTATATAATGATCTGCAATCCCGAGGGATGAAATGATCGATTTCAAAAAGACATGGCACCCCTACGGGGTTATTTGTCCCTATTTATTGAAAGTCTATAATATTACAACGCAAGGTTAGAAGAGAAAGTTGCCAAATGAGCAAGTTTTTTCTTGCGGTGTGAAAGATAGGCTGCGAAGTTACGTTGTTGATAATATTGTACACGCTCCAAAGTGGATTGA
>Ga0172373_10003145_pt1 | contig 24499 bp, 23 predicted proteins | sample Lak10m_2_FD_114546 | JGI IMG/M metagenome (GOLD analysis project Ga0172373, IMG submission 114546) | Freshwater microbial communities from Kabuno Bay, South-Kivu, Congo - kab_092012_10m | ecosystem: Environmental > Aquatic > Freshwater > Lake | place: Democratic Republic of the Congo...
AGTATCAGGATCTCCATCAGGCGAGAGAGTAGTTGACTGGAGGGCTAGGGTAGCGAATACAGTCACCAAGCGCAAAACCCGCCCCATGACTCACCTGGCTGGAGGTCTCTCCTCATCGTCAATGAAATTGATGTATCGGGCCTTTCAATCGACGGGCAAGGCGAATGCCGGCAATAATCATCAGGACGGGTAACAAATACTTCAAGACCTCAAGCATTGGTTCCACTCGACTTAGCAGCTCGGCCTGCCAGGTAAATCTGGCAGCCTCCGGGTAAGTGACATAGTTGTCATCCTGAAGCGAGCCGACAATTCCCACCATCTCGTGCTGTCCATAATAGGCTTGAAGCAAGCCCTGCTCGTGAGACAGCTTTTCCACACTCAGCACGCGGCCCTGCGAATCAACAGGCACCACCTCAAGATCCGGATCATAAAGGTGCCAATCACCGTCGTACCAGGCTTCCATGACAACATGCCCATTTAGCCCGACATGCCTTACCTTGAACCCATGGTCATGGGCCAGCCTCAAGAGCAGGTAGGAAGACTGGTCACACAGGAGCGAGTGGCCTTTTCTTACCATCAGGTCAATGTTCCAAACATGGGAAAACCCGGAATTCAGGAAGCCCAACCCATAGGCGATCCAATTACTGAAGAAGGTGTGGGAGGCTTCCTGATGGGTGAAGCGGTCAGCCACCATTTGGTAGAGCCTGCCCATGGTTTTCATGGGTTCCGCAGCAGCCTGCTGACCCTCTCGCGCCTTTGCAAGCATTACCGCATAGGAATGGATCTCCTGAACAGAGGCCGGGAAAAATCGCTCCCACTTCCTCGCGGGTGAACTCGAATAATCCCCCAGGCGGGTCCTGTCACCCAAGCCGGCCACCAATAAAAGCAGGCATCCAGCAGCCAGCAACCCGACACCCAGCCAACCCGAGATTTCGCCAGCCTTCTTGGGCATACCCTTGCTTTTGCTCACACATTGACTCCTACCTTTTCCAGGCAACCGACGACCAGCATTGCAGGTCTGGAACAGATCAAACGCCGAGGACAGGGCTCAATTCAGGATTCGTGATCACCTTGCCGCCGGACCCCCCTCACATTTAACATGCATTATCTTTTCAGGCTGGGATTCCACATCGAGTCATCGACCGCTCCAAAAACCAAAAAAGGGGCCGTCGCCCCCACTAATGGCTCATGGCCAATACCCCGAACCCAACCATTACCAATCGTATTGCACTGTCCGATGGCATAGGCCGGCTCGGACTCTACCTCTATGCGTTCAGCGCATGGCTAAGCCCGCCCTTGCACCTCATCGGGCTGCTCATGTCGGGCGTTGCCTTGATGATGGTACCCGATATGGTCAGGCGCATTGCAGCCACTCGCGCAGCCAAGCTCTGGATGATGATAGCGGTCTACCTGTTACTGCAGAGCTTTTGGGGGAACCACCTCTTACCGGACAGCCTCGGCACACAACTGCGCGAAACCTTGCGCTGGCTCGCCTTTGGCAACTTCCTGATCATTGGCTGGTGGCTGAAAGGTAACCCACGGATCATTCGCAACGTACTGATACTCGCTGTGGCTGGCTTATGCATCGGCATCTTGCACTCCGTTGACTGTACGGCACTGGTGGCATTCCAAACCGGGAAGCAGACTGGCTTTCATTTAACAGCCAGCACCGGCGCACTGTTGGCGGCAACCGTGATCCTTGGCTTGCTGCTGAACCCTCCCGAGGCAATTCATTTTTCCCGTTTCAAATGGAGGAATACCTTTCGATTGGGAGTCTGGTCAGCAACCATCTACCTCATGATATTTCTGCTGGTCGCCAGTCAATCTCGCACCACTTGGATCGCTGCCATGATCACAATCCCACTGGTTTTTCATCTGCGAAAACGCAAAACCCCTCCCTCACGGGAAAACCGCCATGCCTTCCGACCAGGCTGGATCGTTCTGCTGCTGATGCTTGCAGGTGTCGGCTTGAACCGACAGGTACTTCTTGACCGGATCACACCTGATCTGGCCTTAGTAGAGTCACTCCCTCTTAACAAGCCCGTTGAATCGGAAGTTCCTTCTTCATTAGGCTATCGAATCAATGTCCAAAAATTCGGGCTGGAAAAGTGGAGAGAGCACCCTCTGATGGGCTGGGGTACCGCATCAACACGCCAACTGATCGCCAGTGCCGGACGTCCGGAACTCTGGCATGAACCCACACGGGGATGGCTGAGCCACCTACATAATGGCTACTTGGAAATCCTGGTGCGCTTCGGCCTGTTAGGCGCGAGCATTTTCTTTTTGTCGGTATTAAGCCTGCTGCGGAGGTTTCTTCAGGATGGAGCGTGGAGAGCACTACACGTCAATAACTTATCATGGCTGTTAGGTGGTGCCCTGCTGATGACGGTCATCTGGACCGGTGGTGTATTCCAACTGACAACGCCCACCTGGCAGGCTTACTGGACCTTGCTAATGGCCAGTGGTTTCAGTGCATCGCTTTTCCCAAGCCACCCCGGACGAACAGGGGCGCCCCCGGTCGTGGATGTCTTAAAGTCCGCAGAAAGCAGTGACACCCTTAACATATAACCCTCTCGAGACCTAAATCCAGCCATCCATGACCGCTCAACCCGAGATCCTCATCACACCCAATCGTATTGTCGGCAATTATTGGCACGACATCTGGCGTTATCGCGAACTCTTCTTGTTCATGGCCTGGCGTGACATTCTGTTGCGCTACAAGCGGATGACCATTGGTGTAGCCTGGGCTGTCTTGAGGCCCTTACTCACCATGCTTGTTTTCACATTGGTATTCAGCCGGGTGGCACGCCTGCCATCCGATGGCGTTCCCTATCCTCTGCTGGTATTTGCCGGCATGTTGCCCTGGCAGTTCTTTGCCACCGCCTTTGCCGATGCCGGCAACAGTCTCAGCAACAAGGAAACCATCATCACAAAGGTCTATTTCCCGAGGCTCATCGTGCCCGTCAGCGCCATCGTGGTAAGCCTGGCCGACTTGATCTGTGCCCTGGTCGTGATGGCCATCTTGTTTGCCTGGTACGAACGACTGCCCGACTGGAACCTGCTTGCATTGCCGGGCTGTATGGCGCTGGTGTTTCTCATTGCCTTGGGAGCCGGGCTGTGGATTTCTGCCCTGACGGCTCAATACAAGGACTTTCGGTACCTGACACCCTTCATCACCCAGATCGGGCTTTACCTCTCACCGGTTGGCTTCTCCAGCAGTGTTGTCCCTGAAACCTGGCGCAATCTGTTTGCACTCAACCCGATGGTTGGCGTGATAGAAGGTTTCCGCTGGTCACTGCTGGGTTTGGCACCCGACGGCATTGAGCATCATGTTGCTATCGCACTGATAATGGGCCTGTTACTTTTGTCCACGGGTCTGCTCTACTTCAGGCGGGTAGAACGCAATCTGGCGGAGATGCTCTGATGTCACGCGTCATTCATGTTGAGGGACTTTCGAAAAAGTTTGCCCTGCACCACCTTGCCGCCGGCGAAAACTACAGCACTTTTCGCGATGCCCTTACGACTGGACTGAGTAAGGCATCAAAAAATTTATTGCACCGACAAAAGGATCAAGACAAGGAAACCAATGAGGAATTCTGGGCGCTACAGGACATTGGCTTCGCCATCCAGAACGGGGAAAAGGTCGGCATCATCGGCCGCAATGGCGCCGGCAAATCGACACTCCTGAAGATACTCTCCCGCATCATCGAACCAACCCGGGGGGAAATTCGCATACGAGGGCGAGTAGCCAGCCTGCTTGAGGTAGGTACTGGATTCCACCCCGAACTCACCGGGCGCGAAAACATCTACTTTAACGGCGCTATCCTCGGCATGACAAAATCCGAAATTCAGAGCCGGTTTGATGACATCGTGGAGTTCGCCGAAGTCGAGAAATTCCTGGACACCCCGGTCAAGCACTATTCCTCTGGAATGTACGTAAGACTGGGATTTGCTGTAGCAGCTCACCTCGAACCAGAAATACTGATCCTTGATGAAGTGTTGGCAGTTGGCGACGCGAGGTTTCAGAAGAAGTGTTTAGGTAAACTCCAGGATATTGGACGTGATGGTCGCACCATCCTGCTTGTGAGCCACAACATGAGTTCTATTCTACAGTTCACTAACCGAATATTACTCTTAAATAGAGGCAAAATAGCGTTTGATGGCGACAGTTCAACCGGCGTCTCAGAGTATTTAAAACTAAACGATGAATCAAACTCGACCCGCAATCTTGCTACAAATGTTCCTTGGATAGGGATTAAAGAAATCAGCTTTAATCAAGCTGCGATGGACAAAGGATTCAATAAAGCCATCCCTTTCATATTAGAGCTTGAATTACAGAATGACGTGCATGATTTAACCGTGACATTCGGAATCACAAACAGCATCGATGCCAGACTGATTACAGCAAAGACGCAGATCCCCTGTATATCGCCCGAAACATCCAAAATCATGCTTGAGCTTCCGAACCATCGTTTACTCCCCGGAACATACTTTGTTAATATAAATTTATCCACCCCAAAAGAAAGAATATTTTTCACGGAAAAAGCAATTAGCTTTGAATTAATTGCAGATAACATAGATGATCCCCTCTTGCTTGCGCATGCAACAAAAGGCAAAGACAGGCATGGTGCCTACTGCCCACTAGAATGGCACTCCTAGTTTATTTATCAGTATCCAATGAGAACTCTAAAATCTAGAATCGGATCTTTATTATACCAAAGCCGTGAAATGTTTTTATTGAAGTGGATTAAGTTAAATTGCCCACTCACTCGGTCTGCAGTGAAAAAGATTAGTGATAAGCAACTCATTTATGGCCTGAACATTTCATCAAAGTATCGTTACGTTTACGTAGGAAACCCAAAGACAGGTGGCTCATCACTAAAGTCCGCAATGGTAGAACTTGAAATAAGAAACTCTAATAAAAAACTTGACTACCATAACCTAAAAACTTTCCGTGATCGAAATATTTCACCATTGGAGAGATTGGATGAACTACCAACCAATGCACCACTTACATTCTTAGTCAATAATAGATACAAGTTCGTAACGATGGTTCGCAATCCTTATACTCGCTTAATATCATGTTACCGTGACAAGATTATTAATAACAATCAACAAAAAGCAGGCATATTAAGAATACTAGGCTACGACCATAATAAACTAGATCGTCACATAGAATTCAGGGAATTCGTATCTGCCGTAATCGGACAGTCAGACTATGAGATGGACCCTCACTGGAGAGTACAAACAAGCCAAGTACTTTACGGGATTCTACCTTATTCATTCATTGGACGTTTTGAAAACTACCATAACGACTTCAAAGGTATATTTCGAGAAATAGGCCTGGAGGAAAGTGAAATACCTAACCTTCGCCACCTCCACATTTCAAAGTCACAGACAGATGAAGGTTGCAGCACCTTCTATAGCGCTGACTTGCAAGATAGCGTATACAAGCGCTACCGGCAGGATTTTGAAGTTTTTGGTTACAACTATGAACTGCCTGAGTAGCTCTTTTACGCCAACCATCAGCGTCGTGATGGGCGTGTTCAATGGCGCCGAATTTGTTGGCCGGGCTATCGACAGCATTCTTTCACAGACCTACGAAAACTTCGAATTCATCATTGTGGATGACGGTTCAACCGATAGCACCCCGGCGCTGTGTAAAGCCTATAAAGACCGGCGCATAAGATTCATACAGAATAGCAAGAACTGCGGCCTCAGCACCTCACTAAATCTAGGGATTGAAGCCGCGCAGGGACAATACATAGCACGCATGGATGCCGACGACATATCCTACCCGACCCGCTTCGCCCATCAACTGGCCTTCATGGAAAGCCATCCCGATATTGGCATCTGTGGAACATGGTACGAAAGTGATGACGGCTCCAGAATCGTAATAAAACGCCCACCTGTATTGGATTCAGAAATTCGCCTGATGCTTATATTTGATTCAGTTTTCGCGCACACATCCGTCTTCATTCGCCGCGATTTTATTCTGAAGAATAATCTTCGTTACGATCCCGCTCATTTGGCCGCACAGGATTTCGACCTATGGGTTCGCTGTGCACCGCATACAAAATTCGCTAACCTACCAGAAGTGCACGTTCGGTATAACGATCATTCCAACAATGTCAGCCACCGCAAACGCTCAGAGCAGTTGCGCGTAGCTGATATCGCCAGAAAGCACATGCTGCTCCAACTCGGACTAAGACCTTCAAAAGACGAGCTTCAACTTCATTTAGATCTGCTTCACTTTTACTTTCATGGCAACCACAGCCAGCTTGATGATCTCGGGCATTGGATGAATAAATTAGTAGCGCATGCTAAAGATAAGATAGGGGCTAGTGAAGAGGACTTTTTATCAAAACTCTCCTCATACTGGTATGGTGCTTGCGGAAGACTTGCATCAAACGGCTACAGCTCTTACAAAACCTTCAATTCTCATCCGTCCGCAAGGCATACCAGCATCATATTAAACCTTAAACTTCTTATACGCTGCCTTCTACATAAAGGCATATAAAATAATATTATGATCAATACGTTACTAGGAAGCCGGGCAAGAAAAGACTACCCATATGTACTTGTCATTGGCTTCAATAAGACCGGAACCACATCAATCCATAAGTTATTTGAAGACAATGGCATTCCATCCATTCACTGGGACAATGGAAATCTGGCCCGAACCTGCCTCATCAACACACTGAAAGGAAATAGGGTGCTAAAGGGATATGACAACAAATACAACGTTTTTTCAGATTTCATGTATCGTACCGGTAATTTTTTATTTGAGGGGAATTCGCTGTTTAGGCAGATGAACATTGACTATCCTGAAGCCTACTTTATCTACAATACGAGGAACATCGATGACTGGGTAAAAAGCCGGGTAAATCATACTGGTATCGTAAATGGACTCAACCTTCTCCAACTACAAAAAAGAATTCTATCAACAACATCAAACACTCAAGCCATTGAATACTGGAAGAGAGCACGCACCCAATTCGAGGGGGAATTAAAAGAGTACTTCGCAAACAATAATAGATTCATAGAAATTGATATTTCCGACCCTTGCTTCCCAGAAAAGATATCTTCACATACAAAAATACCACTTAACGTCAACCTATGGAAAAACCACAGTGCAAGCATTATTGAGCGAAATAATATAGTTATATAAATCACAAATCACTAATCGCTCTCAATGCCGCCATCCAATCAAGATGACTAACTTTTCGAAACCAAGAGTTACAGTACTCTTACCCGTTTATAATGGAGAGAATTTTCTTGCCAATGCAATAGAAAGCATACTTAATCAGACATTTACTGATTTTGAGCTTATTATCATTGATGATGGCTCAACAGATTCCAGTAAAATGATCGCCAGTTCTTTTGATGACACCCGCATTCGGATAGAAGAAAACAATTCAAATATTGGTCTTATCGCCACTCTTAATAAGGGACTCAAACTGGCTCGAGGGGACTATATAGCCCGCATGGATGCTGATGACCTTTCCTTTCCAGACCGGCTAAAGAAACAAGTTTTCTTCATGGACTCACATCCTGAAGTTGGCATATCTGGAAGTTATATAGAGAAAGTTGACGAGCGGGGATCAAAGGTAATCAAACTCCCCCTACATCACAACACCATCTGCTTCTACATGATGTTCGACAATCCCTTTGCGCATAATACAATTATGTTCAGGCGCTCAATGGTCGAGCAACATTGCCTAAGTTATGATCCAAAATTTAAATACTCGGAGGACTACGATCTATGGGACCGATGCTCTCAGATAACGGTCCTAGCCAACATCCCAGAACCCTTGGTTCGCTACAACTATCACCTATTAAACACCAGCAACCGCTATCGCGTTGATCAAGGCAAAATGGCCGCCAACATTCGCCATCGGACACTTACCCGACTTGACCCTTCCATCACTGACGATCAAGTCAGATTACACAACAAAATATTCAATTTTGAAAAAATAGAAGCCCCCGTTACCTTAGAGATGGTCCGCTCCTGGCTTGAGCGAATTGTTTCCTTGGGCTGCACTACATACGGCATAAATGAACGCAGTGCTTGGCCATTAATCTCCCGCTTCTGGTATGGCGTGTGTGGCAGACATGCTGATGCTGGATTTCATATGTGGTGGATTTTCATGTCATCTCCCGCGGGCATTCACGCTGGCTTTAACTGGAAGTTAAAACTCTTGCTCCGCTGCATCCTGCGCCGCCCCATCGTTTCTTCAACATGAGTAGATCCCCGCTGAAACTGACCCTGGTGATTCCGGCCATCACCGCCGGGGGCGCGGAACGGGTCATGGTGATCCTGGCCAATGAATGGGCAAAAAAAAATTGGCAGATAACCTTGCTGACACTCGATGACGGACAATCCGCTCCCTTTTTCCCCCTGGATCACCGCGTCAACTGGCAGGCTCTGAACCTCATGGGAGTATCAGGAAACGCGTTTGCTGCCATTACCAACAATCTGAAACGCCTTGCCGGTCTACGATCAGCCATTGACCGAAGCCAACCCGATGCAGTCATCAGCTTTCTTGATACCACCAATGTGCTGACACTACTGGCCACGCGGGGTCTCGGTCTGCCGGTGATCGTCTCCGAGCGCATCGACATCGGCAGTCAACCCATTCATCCGCTATGGGGCCGTTTGCGAAACTGGATGTATCCATTCGCTGCCGTGTTGGTCGTACTGACGGAACGAACTCGCCAGAGCCTTTCCCCCTCGTTAAGGTCGCGTTGCCGGGTCATCCCCAACCCGGTTTTGCCTTTGCCCGCCGAGCGCTCATTAGAGCTTCGCCTTCCCGCAGGCCCGAAAATCCTTGCCATGGGACGGCTGTGCCGACAAAAGGGCTTTGACTTGCTGCTCGAGGCCTTTGCCAGGATTCGCTCTCATTACCCGCAGTGGTCTCTGGTCATACTTGGCGAAGGTCCGCTCCATGAAGATTTGCAGGGTCGCTGCGATCAACCGGATTTGGCGGGTGCGGTACACCTGCCCGGTCACGTCAGGTCGATAGCGGTCGTATTGCAGCAATGCGACATCTTCGTCTTGCCCTCACGACTTGAGGGTTTTCCCAATGCTCTGGGCGAGGCGATGGCCGCCGGGCTGGCCGTCATTGCCGCAGATTGCCCCACCGGCCCCAGAGAAATGATTGAAGAGGGGCATGATGGCTTGCTGATCCCGATGGATGATATCGAGGCCCTCGCCGAGGCCATGAGCCAACTGATGGCCGACCCCCAGCTGCGGCATCGCCTGGGCATGGCGGCGCGAGACATCACCTCCCGCTTCGGACTTCCGGAAATCATGTCACTCTGGGAGAAAACCCTGCTTGAGGTCGTCCCTCCGAAGCCAGCAAGCAATCCGTCAGCGGGCAGCCCGTCTTGAAGATCCTGATTCTGATCAGGGCCTTGACCACCGGAGGCGCGGAGCGGCAAGCCGCCCTGCTGGCGCAAGGGCTCAAGCAACGTGGTCATAAGATCAAGGTCATGGTGTTTTACGGTGGGGGCGCCCTGGAGGCTGATCTGGCGGAAACTGCCGTACCGGTCATTGACCTTGGCAAAAAAGGGCGTTGGGACACACTGGCATTTCTTTGGCGGCTTATACGGGCAGTCCGCCGTGAACAACCTTGTGTTCTCTATTCCTTCCTGACGGTCTCGAACCTCCTCAACGGTTTGCTGCGCCCATTCGTTCCCTCATCCAGGGCGGTCTGGGGGCTCAGGGCCTCCAACATGGACCCCTCCCGCTACGACAGGACTCACCGCGTCACCATGAATCTGGAAGCCCGCCTTGCCCGGCAGGCTGATTTGATCATCGCCAACTCGCAGGCGGGCCGGGACTTTGCCGTGGCCAATGGCTTTCCCCCCAAACACATGACGGTCGTCCGCAACGGCATCGATACCCTAATGTTCCAGCCTGACAGACTGGCTGGAGCAAGTTTGCGCAAACATTGGGGTATCCCGCCCTCGCATTCCTTGATCGGTCTGATTGGTCGGCTTGACCCCATGAAAGGTCATTCCTGTTTCATTAAGGCAGCGGCGCTGCTCAGCGGCCAATATCCAACCCTCTGCTTTATTTGTGTGGGAGAGGGACCCTCGGATTATCAAAGCCTGCTCCAGTCGGAGGCCCTGGCGCTTGGCCTTGAGGAAAAAATCCAATGGGCGGGCAATTGCCGGGACATGAAGGCGGTCTATAACGCACTGGACATGGCCGTTTCCGCTTCCCCGTTCGGAGAGGGAGTCTCCAATATGATCGGCGAGGCCATGGCTTGCGGTATTACCTGTGTTACCACGGATGTCGGTGATTCCGCCTGGATGGTGGGTGACACCGGCGTCGTAGTCACTCCAGGTCAACCGGTGGCTCTGGCTGAGGGAATTGAAACCCAACTGGAACGATTGAAGCGTCAGGGTACATCGCTCGGACTTGAAGCGCGCAAGCGTATCGAAACTCACCTCAGTGTCGATGCCCTGCTCGACAACACCCTTCAGGCATTTGAGGGTCTTCAATGATCCGTATCTGCCACATCATTACCGGCCTTTATGCGCATGGCGCGGAGCACATGCTACTCAAGCTGCTTTCAGGCCTGGATCGGAATCGCTTTGATCCAACGGTAATCTCGCTGATGGACAAGGGCACGGTGGGTCCTGCAATCGAGTCGATGGGAATTCCGGTGCTGACAGTGGACTTGCCGCGCGGCCGTCCGCACCCGGCGGGCCTGTGGCGACTTATCCGGCAGGTTCGTGGCATTCAGCCGCATATCCTCCAGGGCTGGATGTATCACGGCAATCTGGCGGCCTCCCTGGCGGCTCGGTTCGTCAGCGGAGACCCTGCCGTGCTCTGGAACATCCGCCAGAGCCTTTATGACCTCGACCGCGAAAAGCGCCTGACCCGCTGGCTGATCCAGCTTTCTGCGAAAGTCTCGGGATCCCCCGACCACATCATCTACAATTCCTTGACCAGCGCGAGCCAACACGAAGCCCTCGGCTTCAATGCGAACCGCCGGGCCTTCATCCCCAATGGATTTGGAATCGATGATTTCAGCCCGGATCCGTCGCTACGGATAAGAATGCGGAATGAGTGGGGCATCACGGATCATCAGGTCGTGATCGGCATGGCGGCACGCCATCACCCGATGAAGGATCACGATAACTTCCTTCAGGCCGCCGCAAATCTGGCAGAGCGCCATGACCAGGTGCGCTTCGTTCTGGCAGGGTTGAATGTGGATGGGCAAAATGCCGGATTGTTGCAACGGATACAGGACCTCCAACTGGAGGATCGCGTCCGCCTGCTCGGTGAATTGCACGACATGAACGGTTTCTACCAGGGGCTGGATATCGCAGCCCTGTCCTCGGCATGGGGTGAGGGATTTCCAAACGTGCTGGGCGAGGCCATGTTGGCCGGAGTTCCCTGTGTGGCCACCGATATCGGCGATTCGGCCGCCCTGATCGGGGACACCGGGATCACGGTTTCGGCTCGCGATGCGGGCGCGCTGTCCACGGCCCTTTCAAATCTGGTTGAGGCGGGACCGCATGGTCGCAGCAGCCTGGGAACCCGGGCGCGTGAACGCATACTCCATTCTTATTCTTTGCCATCCATCATTGAACAGTACGCAAACCTCTATCAGAGTTGCGTGGACTAAACTGGGCTCCCCACCGGCAACCCTCCGGACGGCCTAAATTCTGGCTCGGCCTAATCAATCATTCGAACAGGTTTTTGTATGTGCGGATTCACAGGTTTTCTTGAGCGTTCGGAGAACTCATCCGAGCAACTCACCGAGATTGTCACGCGTATGGCCTCGACCCTGGTCCACCGGGGTCCTGATGATGGGGATATCTGGACTGACCCTTCCGCCGGGGTGGCCCTCGGCCACCGGCGCCTCTCCATTCTCGATCTGTCGCCGGCCGGACATCAGCCCATGGTGTCGCGAAATGGGCGCTATGTGATCGCCTTCAATGGCGAGATCTACAACCACCAGGCACTGAGAAGCAAGCTGGGTACTGAGCCACGATCCCTGGACCATCCGTTGTTCGACCGCCCGGCCGAGGGGACCGACTCATCACCTCATGATTGGCGTGGGCACTCGGATACCGAAACCCTGCTGGCAGCCATTGAGGCCTGGGGTGTCGATGAAGCCCTGAAACAAAGCGTCGGCATGTTTGCCTTCGCCCTGTGGGACCGGCATGACCGCCTGCTGTATCTGGCCCGCGATCGCATGGGTGAAAAACCGCTCTACTACGGCTGGCATGGCCAGACTCTGCTGTTCGGTTCCGAGCTGAAAGCGCTGAAACAGCATCCTGCCTTTCGCGGCGAGATAGATCGCGAAGCGCTGTCCTTGTATATGCGCTACAGCTACATCCCGGGGCCCTACAGCATTTATCAGGGAATCCAAAAACTGCCGGCCGGGACCTACATTGTCCTCGGCAGGGACCGGCGAGAGTCCACCCCTGTCCCCTACTGGACGGTGAAGGACACCGCATTGCGCGGGCAGATGCAGCCGTTTTCCGGCACTGAAGCCGAGGCCATCTCTAGGCTGGAAACCGTGCTGAAAGAAGCCGTCGCGGGCCAAATGATGGCAGATGTTCCCCTCGGCGCCTTTCTCTCGGGGGGGTATGACTCCAGTCTGGTGGTCGCCCTGATGCAGGCTCAGTCGGACCGACCGGTAAAGACCTTCACCATTGGCTTCAACGAGGCAGAGTACAACGAGGCCCAGCATGCGAAGGCCGTCGCCCAGCATCTCGGCACCGACCACACCGAGCTGTATGTCACCCCGGACGAGGCGATGTCGGTCATTCCGCGTCTGCCCGCGCTGTATGACGAACCCTTTGCCGACTCCTCACAAATCCCGACCTTTCTGGTTTCGCAACTGGCCCGTCAGCATGTCACCGTCAGCCTCTCTGGCGACGGAGGCGACGAACTGTTCGGCGGCTACAACCGCTATTTCTGGGCCATGGGGTTCTGGCGGCGCATGCGTTTCCTGCCGCGCAATTTCCGTATCGCCCTGTCGCGACTGCTGACCGTCGTGCCGCCGCATGCCTGGGACACGGTGTTTCGCGGATTGGGCTTCATGCTGCCGGCCAGCCTTCGCTACTCGAGCCCGGGAGACAAGCTCCATAAGCTGTCCAGTTTTCTGGGCGCTAAACATCCCGAGGCCATCTACCTCGACCTGCTGTCGCACTGGAAGGAACCTGCACGGCTCGTCCGCGGCGTACAGGAACCCCAGACGGTGCTGAACGATCCTGTCCAATGGCCCGGCTTGCGGGATTTCGAACATCGCATGATGTACCTCGACAGCGTCAGCTACCTGCCGGATGACATTCTGGTGAAGGTTGATCGCGCTGCCATGGGCGTCAGCCTGGAAACCCGGGTCCCCCTGCTGGATCACCGGGTGGTCGAATTCGCCTGGCAACTGCCCCTGGGCATGAAAATCCGGCAAGGTCAGGGCAAGTGGCCATTGCGCCAGGTGCTCTACCGGCATGTCCCGCAAGATCTGGTCGACCGCCCCAAGATGGGCTTTGGCGTCCCGATCGATCATTGGCTGCGTGGGCCCTTGAAGCCGTGGGCCGAGGCACTCATTGAACCCGGGCGTCTCAAGGCCGAAGGCTATCTCAACCCGGTGCTGGTTCAGGAAAAATGGATTCAGCATCAGTCCGGACGGCGCAACTGGTCCTATTACCTGTGGGATGTGCTGATGTTCCAGGCCTGGCTGGCCGAGCAGTAATCCACGCCATGAGCACTCCATCCGCCAGCAGAAAACCGAAGCTGTTGTTCTTCGTCACCGAGGACTGGTACTTCTGCTCGCACCGACTACCGCTGGGCATGGGTGCCCGCGAGGCCGGTTATGACGTGGCGGTCGCCACCCGCGTCAATCAGCATGGGACCGTTATCGAACAGGCCGGCTTGCGATTGATCCCGCTGCGTCTCTCCCGGGGCGGGAAAAATCCGCTGACCGAATGGCGCACCCTTTTCGCGCTCTATCGCCTTTTGCGGAAGGAACGACCGGATATTCTGCACAACGTTGCCATGAAGCCAGTGCTTTACGGCAGCCTGGCCGCACGACTCGCCGGAACGCCGCATGTGGTCAATGCCCTGGCCGGGCTGGGTCACATCTTTGCCGATCGCGAGCGAGCCGGAATGCTCAGGCAGCTCGTCCAGTGGGCTTTTCGCTGGCTGCTGAAGGGACAAAACCAGGTCATTGTTCAGAATCCGGATGATCTTCGCCTGCTGCTGAGGGTCGGCGCAATCAGTCCGGATCAGGCGACCCTGATCCGGGGCTCAGGCGTCCATCTGGCCCGCTTTCCGCAACGCGCCGAGCCCGAGGGAATTCCTGTCGTCATGCTCGCCGCCCGTCTGCTGTGGGACAAGGGTGTTCGTGAGTTTGTCGCGGCGGCCGAACTGCTGCACAAGGCGGGAATACAAGCGCGTTTCGTGGTCGTCGGTGAACCCGATCCCGAGAATCACTCATCAATTCCGGTAGAGCAAATGGTTGCCTGGCGGGAGGCTGGCCACATCGAATGGTGGGGCAAACGCAACGACATGCCGGACACTCTGGTACAGAGCCATATCGTTTGCCTGCCTTCCTACTATGGGGAAGGTGTTCCCAAGGTCCTGCTGGAGGCAGCGGCCGTCGGCCGTGCCATCGTGACCACTGACATGCCCGGCTGCCGGGAAGCAGTCACAGATGGCGACAACGGTCTTTTGGTTCCCGCCCGTGACGTGGGCGCCCTCGCCGAGGCAGTGAAAGCCCTATTGAAGGATCCGGCCAGGCGCAAGGCAATGGGCCAACGCGGGCGTGAACGGGCCGAAGCGGAATTCAGCGAAGAACAGGTCGTTGCGAAGACTCTGGCGATTTACGACGACCTTCTCAAGACCCAACACTGAAGGGGTACCCATACCCGACCCAGAACCAAGGGCCCGGTTTCTTGCCGGTGAGATTTTTGCGACACCGCAGCGGCTAGTTCAGGCGATGACTGGGATAGCGGCCGGTGTAGCGACCCACATGACCATGCTCCTCATCGATCTCGGCAATCACCGCCTGCGAGTGAAGGCCGTCACGGACAATCCTGACCATGCCCGGATACCAGGTTTCCACGACATCCAGACTGACACGCATCAGCGTCAGCAGCATGTCACCGCTCGGCATCTTGCCGTCTGTCAGTTGCCGGTGGACAAATCGCACTTCCCCGTCATCGAGATCCATTTCAAAATGCCCAAGTGCCAGCCGATAATTGACCCGGGTCAGCAATTCCATGACTGCGTACCGATGGGGTTCCGGAATGTCCTCCGGCACCCGCAGGAACAGGGTGAAATCCTGCCCCATGGATCCCGTCATCAACTCGAAGCGGAAGGTGCCGCTCTCAAGGTTGATCAGGCTTTGAAAGGTTCCGTCATGTTCCTCGCTCTGAACCACCGGATAGCCGGATTCAGAGAGAATTTCAAATGCCAGCGTGGTAAGAATGTTCATCAAGCGTCTATCAGAGGGTAAATCGACAAGCCGAAGTTCGTCGGATCATTGGGCTAGCGGTCATTCTGGTCAGGATATAGAACAAATACCCGCGATGGTCCCAAAAGTTGGCCTTTAGGATATCAATGAATTCGCAGATACGGGCCACCAGTGACACACTGTAACCGAACCCCCCGCTGCATTTCCCCATCCTCGCGCATGGCCTGTCCTGAGGATGAGGCCGGGTATCATTCGTCCAGCCACTGCACCCACCCGTCCCTGGAGTACACCATGAAACGTACTGCTCTGATCGCACTGACCGGTCTCCTTGCCACCTCCTCTGTGGCCGCAGAGACCTACACCATTGATTCCAATCACACCCTGCCGCTGTTTGAGGTTAACCATCTCGGCTTCTCGACCCAGCGCGGTCGCTTCGATCAGGCCACCGGAAAAATCACCCTTGATGCAGCCAAACAATCGGGGTCGGTCACGCTGACCATCGATCCGGCATCCATCAACATGGGGCAGGAAAAATGGAATGACCACATGAAATCCGCCGATTTTTTCAATGTAGCGAGGTATCCGACCATTACCTATCAGTCCGATCGGCTGATTTTCGAGGCCGGCAAACCGGTCACCGCCGAGGGAACATTGACTTTGCTGGGCGTTGCCAAGCCGGTTAGCCTCAGGATCATGCGCTTCAACTGTGGCGAAAACCCGATCGTCAAAAAACCCGTATGCGCCGCAGATATCGAAACGACGCTGAAGCGCTCGGAGTTTGGCATGACCAAATACCTGCCCGGCATCAGCGATGAAGTGCAGGTGCATGTTCCGGTTGAAGCGTTCAGGGATTGAAGCAGCGCCCCAGATCATAGCCGGCGGGATGGAAAGGCATAATGCCTGCCTCCGCCTGACTGGGTATCCTCGCTTGAATGGTGAAACCGATGCCGGAAATCCTCCCCGTTCCCCTTCTTGCCAGCAGCCTGCTGCCACACGGCCTGTGCCTTAACTGGAAACCCGGCCTTCTTGCCCTGCACGTTCTATCCGACGGCATCATCGCCCTCTCCTATTTTTCCATTCCCTTCGGGATCGCCTATTTCGTCTCGCGGCGGACGGATCTGGAATACCGATGGATGTTCATTCTTTTTGCTGCCTTCATTCTGGCTTGCGGCACCACGCATCTGCTCAATATCTGGACACTCTGGCACCCGGACTATCTGTTGCAAGGCTTCGTCAAAGCCGCAACAGCCGGCATTTCCCTGGCCAGTGCCATTCTGCTGTGGCCGGTTCTGCAACAGGCCCTGTCCCTGCCCAGCCCGCGTCAGCTGGCCCTGATCAACGCGGATCTTGAAAACGAAATCGTCCAGCGCCGCAACACGGTAATCAAATTGGAGGCTGAAGCCCATGAACGCCGCCGTCTGGAACGTCGCTTGCGGCAAAACGAAGTCCGCCTCATGACGATTCTGGATACCACTGTGGAGGGCATCCTGACCGTCTCACCCTCCGGAGTCATCGAAACGGCCAATGCCGCAGCAACACGAATGTTTGGCCGGCATTCCGGTGAATTGGAGGGGCTGCCCGCGGAGAGCCTGATTTGTGCCACCCAGGAAACCGGCGTCCCCAGCATTGTGAACCACCTGGACCGATTTGCTGAACCTCCGGGGACAGAGAAACCCCCGGAATTTTTTGGCATCAACCGAAGCGGCGGAACATTCCCCATCGATATTTCCGTAGGCAAACAGCGGGACGGTGAACCGTATTACACCTGTGTTCTCCGCGACATGACCGAGCAGCGCAATACGGAACGGCGACTGCGCCAAAATGAGCAGCGACTGAAACAACAAGAAACCGAACTGTTGCATATGCAGCGACTCAGCACCGTCGGTGAACTGGCGGCGATGATGGCCCACGAAATCAACCAGCCATTGGGAGCCATCGTCAATTACCTGGGCGGCATCATGCTACGGTTTGAACCCGTGCTGAATACCCACCCGCCGCTGCGGGAAACCCTGGAGGAAAGTGCACGGCTGGCCAATCGTACGTCGCATATCGTCCAGAGCATACGCAATCTGGTGCGGCGGCGGGATGACCTGCGCGAGATGATCGACATGGCCGCACTGATCACTGAGACCGTGTCACTGCTCAGGCAGGAGCTGGACCGTCATCAGATCGAACTGCAAAACCAACTGCCCGTGAGCTTGCCGGTCATCGAGGGAGAGCGGGTCAAGCTTCAGCAGCTGCTGCTCAACCTGATCCTGAATGCCATCGAGGCACTGGAAGTGGTCGACCGACAGCCCCGCATTATCCGCATCGAAAGCCCCAACATTGCGACCGAAGACGCTCTGGAAATCCGCATCAGCGACAACGGGACCGGACTCAGCCCGGATCGGCTAACGAGCATTTTCGAGCCCTTCGTGACCACCAAGACCGACGGCATCGGCCTGGGCCTGTCAATCTGCAAGAGCATCATCGAATCGCATGGCGGTGAAATTGCCGTCAGCGAATCAGGTCCCGAGGGCAGCACCTTTTCCATCAGATTGCCAAAAATGCGTGAGCGTAGAGCTTCATGAACACCGAAGCCAAGGTCTACGTCGTCGATGACGATGCCGACATGCGCCGTTCCCTGCGCTGGCTGATCGAATCGGTTGGTGTCGCGGTGGAAGACTTCGCATCGGCCGAGGGCTTTCTCGCTCAGGATCCGCTGGCGCGGCAGGGGTGCCTGGTGCTGGACGTCAGGATGCCCGGCATGGGCGGTATCCAGTTGCTGGAACACCTCAAGTCCCTGGGTTCGACACTGCCCGTCATCATGTTCACCGGCCATGGCGAAATTCCCATGGCCGTTCAGACACTGAAATACGGAGCCTTCGACTTTCTGGAGAAGCCTGCCAGCCATCAGGTCATTCTCGACCGGATTCAGTCCGCGCTGGCACTGGACCGTTCTATCCGCCTGAAGCGGGCTGAAAAAAACGAAATGGAACTGCGCGTCCAACGACTGACGCAGCGGGAGAATGAAATCCTGAATCGCCTGATCGAGGGCCTGTCGACCCGGGAAATCGCCCTGTCGCTGGAGATCAGCGAGCGCACCGTCGAAAAGCACCGCGAACGATTGATCGACCAACTGGGGGCAAAAAACCAGATCGACCTGATACGCCGGATCGTGGAGCATCGCGCGGCAGCCTGAATGGTCTCCGGCCAGGGAGAAGCGATGCTAAATCAGCCGGGCATCTTTTCGGGCTCAGGCTCAGGTTCCGGCTTGGGCTCGACTGCCTGCCAGCCCCCGCCCAGTGCCTTGTACAACGCCACCAGACTGGTCGAGATACGGGCGTTGCTGGCGACCAGATTGCTTTGCGCCAGATAGAGCGCTCGTTGCGACTCCAGTACGTTCAGGAACGCCGTCAGTCCGCGCAGATAGCGTTCCTCGGAGAGCTTGACGGCCAGCGCATTGGCTTCCACGGATTGCCTGAGCGCGGCACGGCGTATCTGCTCCTGCTGATAAGCCACCAGCGCATCCTCGACCTCCCTGAATGCGGTGAGAATGCTCTGCTGATAGGCCAGGAGCGCCTGTTCCTGCTCCGCACTGCTGCGATCGATGTTGGCCTGAATCCGGCCCCAGTTGAAAATTGGCGTACTCAAGCCTCCGGCCAGGGCCCAGGACTTGCCGACCGGGGTGAAATCGCTGAGTTTGGTGTTTTGCATCCCGAGAAACGCCGTGAGGTTGATCTTGGGGTACAACTCCGCCGTCGCCGCCCCAAGATCGGCGGTCGCCGCTGCCAGTTGCCGCTCCGCCTGCATGATGTCGGGACGCCGGCGCAGAAGCTCCGATGGCAAATCCGCCGCCACATTGGTCGGCGCTGAAGGCACGGGCGACTTGGTCTCCAGCAGATACAGCATGGTATCCGGCGATTTGCCCAATAGCACCGCCAGAGAATGGACGTCCTGTCTCGCGATCATTTCATAAGCGGGCAGCTCAGAACGCGTGGTTTCTGCCTGGGCGCGCTGCTGCGCCACTTCCTGCTGGCTATCGAGGCCAGCCTGGGCACGCTCACCCGTCAGCTTCAGGGTATCCTCCTGTGCCGCGAGATTCGCTTGGGTAATGTCGATCTGCTGCTGATTGGCGCGCATGTCGATGTACAGACGGGCCACTTCACCCTGCAGGGACACCTGAATCGCCCGGCGATAGTTCTGCTCGGCTTCGACACCGGCCTGGGCCGACTCGATTCGACGAAACAACCCACCGGCCGGATCGATTTCCCACTGCACATCGAAACCGGCCTGGATGATGTCTATCAGACCGTTTCCGAAATAGCCCCCGGCGGCTGGATTGTTCATGGTGCCACTGCCGGTTATGAAGTCATTGTGGCGCTGGCTGATGTTGGCCCGACCCTGCAGGCTCGGAAGCCCCGCCGCGAGCGTGCGCTGCCGTTCGGCCCGGGCCATCAGTATCCGCTGTGCTGTCTGCTTGACATCCAGATTGAAGGCGCCCGCCTCCTTGATCAGCCGGTTCAGGATCGGATCGTCAAAGACCGTCCACCAGGCATCCGGCGGCGCGACGTTGTGATGATCGCTGGCCCCGGCAAACTTGGTCGGCGTCCTGATTTCAGGCAAGCGGTAATCCGGCCCCACCATGCAGCCCGACAACAGGACACCGCCGAGGCCGGCGATGAGCGTCCTTTTCATGGTGCAGGCTTCCCTTCCGAACCCCGAGGTGCCGGCGCTGGCGACGTCAAGGCATCGTAGCCCGGCGCCTCGATGAAGACATCCACCTGCTGGCCGACATAGGCCGGCAGGTGGATGCGATCAAACTCGTAGAGCGCCTGCAGCACACGCATATCCACCCGCTCGGTGCTGTCTCCGGTCAGAGAGCGCTTGGGGACCACATAAGGCTCCACATAAGCCAGGGTCAACGGGGTACTGAATTCCCGATTGCCACGCAGGTAAGCCACTGCCTGCCCGTCGTGAGGAAACCGCCAGGCGTCATTTTCGTCGATATCGACCCGCACACGCAGCTGATCCAGATTGCCCATGAGCAGTAACGGCGTCGACATTGGCCCCGCCATGGCGTACTCCCCCGGTCGAATATTCACCTGCAGGATTTCCCCATCCATAGGTGCCTTTACAATCAGGCGATCAAGGGTAATCCGGGCCGCTGTCACCTGGGACTCCATTTGTTGCACCTGTGCTTTGGAGCTATCAAGCCGGGCCTTGGCGATGAGCACGGCATTGCGCCGACGCTCCAGCTCCTCCCGGCTGATGGCGCGGCGGTCGGTCACCGATTCGGCCAGTCGCTGCAATACCATGACATCAGCCAGGCTGGCACCGGCTTCCTCCACGGTCGCCCTGGCGCGGGCCAGATCTGCGAGCCGCATTTGCAGGTTGGCCTGAGCTTCCCGGTCATCCACCGTAAAAAGGACATCACCCGCTTTTACCCGGTCTCCTACCTTGACATTCAATGTCTTCAGAAGACCCGGCAGGGCCGAGCCGATGGCAATGTTGCGGGTCTTGGCCTCGATAATTCCGGAACCGGCAATGAAGGTCCTGAAGGGTGCCTGAGCCGGCTCGACTGCAGCCGGAGCAACCGGCACCGGCTTGTTGCCGTTGATCACGGACCAAATGCCCAATAAGAATCCGGCGGCCGCCAGGATGGGCAGGGTTGCTTTGGGTAGCATGATTTACTTATGTCCAGTGGATTTGGTTCGGTTGGCGGCAACCATTCAGACCGCCGTTGCCAAAGAACTTTCTGCGTAGCGATCTTCCAGTCGCATGATGTGGCCGTCGTCCATATGTGCAATCCCGTCGGCAAACTCGAAAATTCGGGCGTCGTGGGTCACGATGACCAGCGCCTTGCGGTCATCCAGGGCAATGGCCTTGAGCAGTTCCATGACGTGATGTCCGGTTTCGTGATCAAGGGCGCTGGTGGGCTCGTCGCAGACAATCAGCCGCGGGTTGTGCACCAGCGCCCGGGCGATGGCAACCCTTTGCTGCTGGCCTCCGGACAGTTGCGCCGGGAGGGAGCCCTGGCGGTGGCCCAGACCGACCCGCTCCAGCATCTCCCCGGCGCGGCGGGTCGCCTCCGGTCGCTTCATGCCGTTGATGATGAGCGGAATGGCGGCATTCTCGACCGCCGTCAGCGTCGGCAACAGGTTATAGGCCTGAAACACGAAGCCGATGTTTTGCGCCCGGAAACGCAGCCGATCCTTTTGCTTCAGATGCAGCAAATCCTGACCAAATACCCGGCAGACCCCATCATCCTGATCAAGAATGCCGGCGATGACAGAAATCAGCGTGGTCTTGCCACACCCGGAAGGTCCCACCAGCATCATCAGCCTGCCGGTGTGAATATCGAGGTCAACTCCACGCAGGGCGATAACCTGCTGGTCACCGGTATCGTAGGCCTTGATCAGGCCCCGGCAATGCACCGCAAGCTCACTCATTCCCGCTCTACCCCTTGAAGACCACGGCAGGTTCCAGCGCAATGACCTTGCGAATGCTGATCAACGCGGCAAAGATGCAGATCAGGGTTACGCCCAGACCGCTGAACACCAGCAACTCCCAGGGGAAATTGAACGCAAGGATGCTGTTGCGCATGGCCCAGCCGAACAGCGAAGTCAGCCCTACACCCAGCCCGTAGCCGATGGACCCGACCACGGTGGCCTGTAGCAGGATCATTTGCAGCAGCGTCCAGTTGCTGGTGCCCATGGCTTTCAGCAAACCAAACTGGCGTAGATTCTCCATGGTGAAGCTGTAGAACGTCTGCCCGGCGATGGCGGCACCGACGATGAAGCCCAGGGTGACCGAAATCCCGAAGTTGATCGGAATGCCGGTGTTCTCCATGAAATAGTCGTAGGTCAGCTTCTGGAATTCCTTCTGGGTATAAGCGGCCAGACCGGTACTGCGGCGAATCCGTTCGGTCAGCGCCTGCGGGTCTTCGCCCGGCCTGGCCTTGACCAGGATGAAGGACAGCAGCTTGCGCTCCCTTGGCGCATAAAGCATGGCCCGGTTATAGGTGGTGTAGACCACCGGCTGCGACTGGAAGGTGCGGGTCGTCTTGGCAATGCCGACGACGATCGCACGCCGGTCATTGAGCTCGAGGGTATCGCCCACCTTCAGCGGAATGGGTTTGCCATCCGGACCCGGTAGACCCAGTTTTTCCCGGGCCCCGTCCAGATCAACGATCACCGCGTCACTGCGCCGCAGATCCTCCACCCGCCCTTCCAGCATTCTTGCCGGACCACCAACCAGGGTCGCATCATCAAGACCGATCACATTGCAGGTCTGGAAATTGCCGTTGGCCAGCCGCGCCTTGATCAAGCCCTTGTACAGCGGCATGGCCCACTCCACCCCGTCGATCCCGCGAACGCGGTAGAGCTTCATGTCCTGCATGGGCTTGACGTCATCGATGAACTGCACCTTGGGGTCCATGACCCAGATATCGGGCAATCCGACATCGGTGATGAAGCTGTAGGAACGCATCATCAGGCCAACAAAGATGGCCGGCTGCTGGGTCATGATCAACGAAGCGAAGGTCAGCCCCATGACGATGCCGAGGTATTTTCCGCGGTCGCCCATCAGCATTTTCAGGGCGATGTAATTCATGACCTCTCCCCTTCTTCGCGACCAAAGTCGCGCAAGCCGGCCAGAGAAAACCTAAAGATGACTTCTGCCGTGCGGTCGATGGCATCGGCACTCGAAACCACCTGTGGGCATAGCTGATCCACCATGGGAAGCGCATGGCGGTAGACCAGGCACTGGCCGATCACCCCGAGAATAAAACGGTCGATATCGTGCGCAGACCAGCTCTCTCCGACAAAGTGCGGCAGCAACTCCCTCAGCAGCATGAATCGCGGCCGCATGACGGTTTCGACGACATAATCAAGTGCGGCGGTCGGATCGACGATTTCGCGCGCCATCAACTTGGCATGCAGGCCTTCCCGACCATCATCCATCAGCCGTAGCAGCAGGTTGCGAACGAAGTGGCGCAGTCGATCCTCGGCCGGCAACAGGTCGCTCATCAAGGCAGCCGGTGGATATTTCCGGTCCGCCTCCTTGAAGGAAAAGACCAGTACCTCCCTGTACAGGGCCTCCTTGCTACGGAAGTAGTAATTGACCGAGGCCACATTCACGCCTGCATGGGTGCAGATGTCCCTGACTGTCGTGGCCTTGAATCCGCGATCGGCAAAAATTTCCAGGGCTGACTGCAGAATACGGTCGCGGGTAGGGTCCTGTTCGTCGGGGTGATTCATGATCCGAGCATCTTAAACAATCGATTAATCCAGGCAATTAAAACAATTGATTTAATCCATCGTCAAGCTGTCGCTCCCGGCTCTTCCAAGGAAGGCAACCTCCCGAGGACCGGCTGCTATACTCCAATATCTGTTCTGATACACCCCACACCACCATGTCCCGCTGGCGGCCACCCGCGCCCAAATCGTCTCCCTACATTACCGCCGAAGGCGCCGAAAAGCTGGAAGCGGAACTCAGGGCCCTCTGGGTACGGCGCGCCGATGTCACCCAACACCTGGCCGCCGCGGCCGCTGAAGGAGATCGTTCGGAAAATGCCGAGTACATCTATCGCAAGAAGGAACTGCGCGAGATCGACCGGCGCCTTCGCTATCTGCAGAAACGACTGCCGGCCCTGACCGTGGTTCGGAATCTCCCCGACCGGCAGGATCGGGTGTTTTTTGGCGCGTGGGTGACACTGGAAGACGAGGAGGGCAAGGAAAGCACCTACCGCATCGTTGGTGCCGATGAAATCGACACCCACCAGGGCTGGATCAGCGTCGATTCGCCCATGGCCCGCGCCTTGCTGAAAAAGTCAGTGGAGGATGAGATTCAGGTCGAGACCCCCGCAGGGCGCGCGTGTTGGTTTATCGCGGCGGTTCGCTATGAATAACCGCCAGCCGAACCGGCTTCTGCGGAAGATCCCAGATGCTTGACCCGGAGGCAAATGCACAAGCAAGGTTGGTAGAGGCTCTGGCGAGCATTGTTCCGCCCGGTAGTTTGCTGCTTGCCGAGGAGGACCTGCGACCCTACGAATGCGACGGACTTTCCGCCTA
>Ga0172373_10003147_pt1 | contig 24472 bp, 17 predicted proteins | sample Lak10m_2_FD_114546 | JGI IMG/M metagenome (GOLD analysis project Ga0172373, IMG submission 114546) | Freshwater microbial communities from Kabuno Bay, South-Kivu, Congo - kab_092012_10m | ecosystem: Environmental > Aquatic > Freshwater > Lake | place: Democratic Republic of the Congo...
GTTCAGCAGTTCATAGGCAAGATCGTTGTAACCGAAGCGGGTCAGTACGTGACAAAGATGCGGTGTTCCGAGAAATCCGGTGGTGAGGTGGGTTCCGTAGTTCTTCACATTTTCGGCCAGTTTCCTGGCAGTTTCAGGCCTCATGTGCTCCGGGAGCATGTCGAACTGAAGAGCCAGCACATAAGCCGTCTGCGTGGGAGATGCCATACGGCCATTGGGTGTCACATACTCGTTCATGAAGGCGAATTTGATACCTTCCAGCAGTTTTTTGTACTCGTCGGCCTCACCGGTTTTGCCCAGCACGGTGGCTGCATTGACAAGCAGCTGCGTGGAATGAGCATAAAAGCACTGGGCAATCAGGTACTTGTCGGTCACGGCAGAGCGGCCGTCGTTATCATCTTCAGGCCGGTAGAACAGCCAGTCGCCAAAGTGAAATCCGGTATTCCACAAGTTGTTGTTGCTTTTGCTGCGCATATATTCCACCCAGGCCTTCATGGACGGGTACTGATCTTCGAGTATGCGCTTGTCGCCATAAGCCAGCCAGGCATTCCAGGGAATGATATTGGAAACATCCGCCCAGCCGGTTGAGGCGGAAGCACCGGCTCCCAGCACATTCGGAATAACAAACGGAACCGAACCGTCCGGATTCTGATCGGCAGCTACATCTTTCAGCCATTTGGCAAAGAAATTGTGCACGTCGAAGTTGAACATGGCTGTACGGCTGAAGGCCTGCGCATCACCCGTCCAGCCCAGTCGCTCGTCGCGCTGCGGACAGTCGGTCGGAACATCCAGAAAATTGCCCCGCTGTCCCCACTGTATATTGTGCTGCAACTGATTGACCAGCGAGTCGGAGCAGGTGAAGGTACCGGCAGGCTTCATATCGGAATAAAGCGCTACTGCGGATATGTCACCGGGTGTCAGTATTCCGGGGTATCCGTCAATTTTCACATAGCGAAATCCGTGAAAGGTAAAGTGCGGCTCGAAGTGCTCTCCAGCCTGTCCGCTCAGAATCCACCGGTCGGTACATTGCGCTCCGCGCAGATTTTCAGTGTAAAAGTTTCCGTTTTTGTCGAGCACCTCGGCGAATTGCAGTTTGACCGTGTCGCCTTTTTTGCCGGAAGCTGTCAGCATGGCCCATCCGACCAGATTTTGTCCGAAATCGGCAATCAGTTCACCGGCGGGTGTCCTGAATATTTTCGGATTGGAGAATACTTCGTGCTTTTTAATGTACTCATTATAGGTGGCAACAAGCTTGTCTTTGCCCCCGGGCACTACCTTGACAGATTTCCAGTTCTTGTCGTCGAAGCCGGGTTTGTCCCAGTCGGTTATCTCCATACCGGAATTATAGGTTTCGCCGTGATAAATCTCCGAACTTCTGATCGGTCCGGACGTGGTGTATTTCCAGCCGCCGTCAGTGGAAATAGTGGCTGTGCTGCCATCGGAAAACTCCAGCACGAGCATACACAACAGCGCCACATCTTTTCCGTAGAAATTTCGCTGTCCTGAAAAACCGATATTGCCGCGCCACCAGCCGCTGCCCAGCGTAACTCCAATCGCATTTTTGTCGCGATTCATCAGGGGAGTCACATCAAAAGCCTGATACTGAAGCCTTTTCTGGTAGGCTGTCCAGCCCGGGGCAAGAAACGCATCTCCTACCCTTTTTCCATTAATTTGCGCTTCATAAAGTCCATGAGCTGTGATATACAGTGTTGCACTGCGCACCTGCTGGTTCAGTCCGAACTCTCTTCTGAACATTGGACTTGGCTGTGTGGAATCTTCCGGTTCAGCAACTGTTATCCATCCGCCTTTCCAGTCCGACTCGTTCAGTATGCCCATACGCCAGTATGCCGGCTCAGTCCATGCTGAAACGTTTCCCCGATTATCCCAAACGCGCACCTGCCACCAGTATTTGCGACCCGACTGCAGCTCCTTGCCGGAGTATTCAATCCACTGGGAGGCACTGGAAGTCACCTTGCCTGAAGTCCAGATGAGTTTGTTGGCAAACAGAAAGTCGGAGCTTTCAGCTACTTTGATTTCATAGGCTTCCTGCACAACCCCTCTTTCCTCGCTCAGAATTTTCCAGCCGAACCGGGGCTGCACGTCAATACTGAGTGGTTGCGTCAGATTCTCCACGCGTGTATCCGCAACGCGCACCTGTGCGTGAAGCAGACCGGCGCAGGCAAGAAAAAGCAGTGACAGGGTGTTTCTGAAATTCATGGGATATGCTGATGAGAAGTGAACGTAAATGACACTGATTTTTGTAGAAAATACGCGGCACATGGCTAAAACGGGGATTGTACACACCCTTTAGAGCTTGTTCAGGATTCTCTGCCGTTGGCAAAAACAGGCTGATTTTTTGTCAGTTTTTGCGTTTTTGAAGGCGCATAGCCGGTGCTACGCAACTGAAAAAAGGTGAAAAATGACGAAAAATGAGCCGTTTTTGACTCGGCGAGAGAATCCTGAACAAGCTCTTGTTCAGCCGGCAACGACAATTACGGCGCAATTTGCGGAATAATCGGGGAATAAAGAAAAAGTTGTGCTGTGAAAAATTCAGGAAACCGGATATGGTGGTGAATTGCTCCACGGAAAGCATCTCAAAACACGCCAATGGGAATTTTATTTAAATTTGATGCGCCGGCATAGTACCTTTAGCTGTAGAACAGTTTTAAAATAAGCAAAACTCACTTTCGGAAGAATCCTGAACAAGCTCTAAACGAAATTTACCATGAAACTACGCCTCGACGAAAACTCCGCGCGCCTGCGCCTCAACAAAAGTGATATAGAAGCCCTGAAAAGTCAGGGCTCCGTTAAAACTGTTGTCACCCTCCCCGGCGGAAACCTCGAATACTCCATTGAGTCAAAATCAGATATAGAAAAAGTTGAATGTATCCTGTCAGGACCAGCTTTTTTGGTACTTTTGCCCGCCGCTATGTCCGAAAAGTGGGTGCAATCTGATGACGTGGGTATTTATGCTGCTGTCCCGGTCGGTAATGACGGAAAAGCGGTACAAATCATCCTTGAAAAGGACTTCCCGTGCCTGCATGGCGACCCCGGAGAACAGTCCGGCAGGTTCGACGATTTGGCCAACCAATAATAATTGCGGTATTTTTTTCGATTTTTGTCCAAATCGCAGTGATTGGCACTTGTTTTGTACGCAAGGCTGAAACACAGTTTAATATCAATGATGAAGCTCTGGTTCCCCCCACTGATGGCGCTCATGTTGCTGTCGGCCCCTTTAATCTCTCAAAACCAAACTTATAAAAACGCTATTCACGCCAAAATTAATGTCGTTGACTACGGACTTCCCTCCGGCTACGACTTTAAAATGGGTCAGAACTTTGAGCTGGCCTACCTGCGAAATATCGCCAGGGGCGTTAATATAGGTGTGCCACTAAAACTGGGACTGGCCACGCTTCCCGGGGAATCAAATCACACTACTATTATGAGCCTCGATTTCACCCTGAGGCTCGAAAATATGAAAGACGGGGCCAAAGCTGTTCCCTTTCTGTTCGCGGGCGCAGGCCTCGCCCGCGAGAGCGCCGATGTAAGCGATTTCCAGATTCCTTTTGGAGCAGGTTTGCACATCCGGGTATCCCGACACGCTTTCGTCAAAATTCAGGGTGAATACCGCAAATCTTTCACAGAAGACAGGGATAACTTTCAGGCAGGTCTCGGTTTTGTGTATATGCTCCACACCGGAGGAGAGAATCCGGCAAAATCACAGCCAAAACCGGTTTCCAACGACCAGGATATGGACGGTGTTACCGATGACCTCGACAAGTGCCCCACAGAGCCTGGACCTGCCGCCGCTCTCGGATGCCCGGATCAGGACAATGACGGTATAGCCGACGAAGATGATATCTGCCCGGAAGAAGCCGGCGCAGCCGCCGCAAACGGATGCCCCGATTACGATTCCGACGGAATTGCCGACAAGGATGATCCCTGCCCCAATCAGGCAGGCCCGCTCAATGGCTGCCCCGATTCCGACTACGACGGCGTGCCCGACAAAGATGATAAATGCCCCACAGAAGCCGGCTCAGCCACCTACAACGGTTGCCCTCAACCCAAAGACAGCGACGGCGACGGCTATAATGATGATGAAGACCCGTGCCCCGACCAGAAAGGTCCGCTGAAGGGATGCCCCGATGCTGACTTTGACGGATATGCAGACAAGGATGACCTGTGCCCGAATCTCGCCGGTACCAACAAGGGCTGCCCCGATACTGATCTCGACGGAATACCCGATAACGAGGATAAATGCCCGGATCAGCCCGGAAAAGTCAATGGGTGCCCGGATGCTGACCAGGACGGTGTGGCCGACAAGGAAGATCGCTGCCCCGACAAGCCCGGCAGCGCCAGCAACAAGGGATGCCCGGATGCTCCGGTGGTAGCTGACAAAGATAATGATGGCGTACCCGATGCTTCCGATCCTTGCCCGGACAAGGCAGGCCAGTTCGGCGGTTGCCCCGACTCCGATGGCGACCTGCTTGCCGACAACCTCGACAAGTGCCCGAACGACCCGGGACCAACCGGCAACTCAGGATGCCCGGAAGTGAAAAAAGAGGTGAAAGAGCGCCTCGCGTATGCAGCTCAGGCCATTCAGTTCGAAACTGGCAAAGCAATCCTGAAGTCTGAATCTTACGCAATCCTCGATGAAATAGTTCAGATTATGCGCGACAATGCAGCATACACACTCTCTGTCAGCGGACATACCGACGATATCGGGGGCGAGGAAACAAACCTGAAACTGTCCCAAGACCGCGCCAAAGCGTGCTATGATTATCTCATTTTCAGGGGTATCAGGACAGAAAGGCTCCGGTATGCAGGCTTCGGCGAGGCACGCCCAATCGCCAGCAATAATACCAATGAAGGCCGTGAACTGAACAGAAGGGTTGATTTTGAGCTATTCCTGGAGTAAAAGCTCAAAAAAATACCCCGCCAAAAGTGTACCTCTTGACGGGGACGAACAAAAACCTCTGTACTTTGTCTTTTTCTGAGGATGGAGTTAATTTAACCCTGGTCGTCATCGGAATGGATGACCAGCACAGGTAAATCAGAGGTTAACAGTGCGGAGTTCGTCACGCTTTTATGCAGGATGTTGTCCCAGAATTTCCTGTGATGCGTGACGAACACCATCAGGTCTATACGGTGGTAGAAGGCATACTCGTACAAAGCACCAGTAATATCTTCACTCACCATCTTGTTGAAAATAAATGGCCGGTCGGGATTGGCAGCGCCATACTCTGCCTCAAAGATCTTCCTTTGGCGCTCAAGGCCCTCCTCTCCTCCCGCACCCACATGCACGAAGTGGATCTGTCCGTCGAAGCGACGCGCAAACGAAACCGCCTGCTGTACCGACAAACCATTGAGCGAATCAAAATCGCTGGCATACAGCAGATTGGTGAACCCGCGGTATTCAGCCTCTTTTGGTATAAACAATACCGGACAATGGGCGCTCCTGGATACCTCGGCACTCACCGAGCCGAAAAATTTCTTGCCCAGATTGCCGCTGCCAGTGGTTCCCATGATAATCAAATCCACCTCGCGGGAATATGATTCAAGTGCCACTTCAGGTGCTCCATAAATCACTTTCGATACAACCGGTCTGGTATTCGAACCGGTCATCGGCTCCCCGGCGTACTTTTCGGGCGGAACATAAGAAACACCCAACTCCCTGAGCGACTCCGCGATAAAAGTATCCAGCTCGCTTTTCATGGTTGTCTGATAACCGGACAGGAAACCGGAGGCCGATGGTCTGGAACCCTCGAAAATACTGTCCATGGCATACACCACCTCCAGCTGCGCACCCAGATAATCCGCCAAACGCCACGCAAAACGAAGCGCGTTGGCTGAAACAGGACTGATATCAACGGGGACGCTGATACGGCGAAGCCTGAACAGTTTGCTCTTGTGCAAATTCCTGTTGGCAATGAGATCAGCAATCTGCTCCACGCTCGGAACGATACCTTCAGCATATAACACACCTTCCACCATCAGTGCAGGAAGTGAACTGACACCGTTTGATTTTATCTGCGCAGGCTCGGCAACCTCAACCACCTTGCCGTCAATAGAGGCAGCCTCCAGTGCAAGCATCACCCTGACGCGGAGCAACTGGGCGGCGGTATCATGCGCGCCAAAGAGCTTGATGTGCGTCTTGCCGCACCCCTGACATTCACCCGTACACTCGCGGGTAACCGGTATGGTGTTCAAGGTTTTCATAATATTATTCGTTGTTCTGGTACACAAGGCTCGGATCAGAAGGAATCTGATGCGAGAGAGCTTTCATGATGTCAAATGGCGTGATAATACCAACCAATTCGCCATTCTCTACTACAGGAAGCGCATGGAAGCGATTTACCATGAACACTTCAAGCGCAACATTCACCCGGTCGTCAGGAGCCACTTTACCCAGACGCTTCGTCATTATCTCTTTGGCAGTAGTCTGAGCCAGCCGCTGCTCGTCGTCAGCCTGACCAGCCGAGCAACAGGAAACACCACCCATAAAATGCTCAAAATCGGTCTTGCTGATCAGACCCACTATCTCGCGGAAATGGACAACCGGCAAATGGTGAAAATTATGCGTGGCAAATATCTCCTTCACACGCACGAGCGTGTCTTCAGGGGTTACTGTCACAAGATTTTTGTGGTCGGTCATGAGGCTGGAGATGGGAGCAAAAATGTTCATAGCAGAAAGAGGTTTGTTCAAAAATCAATTGTGATGCAAAGGTGCCGCATACTCTTTTTTTTCACGGTGACCCAAGTTATTACAACGTATGATTATAATCAATTTGACTACATTTGCCCTGAAAATTCCACCCTTTCGATGAAAAAAATACTCGTTATTGAAGACAATCAGGATGTCCGCGAAAATCTCGCCGAAATTCTGTCGCTGAGCGGTTACGAAGCCATTACTGCCGAAAACGGCAAAATTGGCGTCGAAAAAGCCCAGAAAGAAGACCCCGATCTCATACTCTGCGATATCATGATGCCGGAACTGGATGGTTATGGCGTTCTTCATATCCTCAGCCGACAGCAAAAAACGGCCGATATCCCATTCGTATTCCTCACAGCCAAGGCCGAAAAGGAAGACTTCAGAAAAGGGATGTCGCTCGGCGCCGACGACTATATCGTAAAACCTTTCGACGATATTTCACTGCTCCAGACGATTGACGCCCGTATCCAGAAAAGCGAACGCCTCCGACAGGCATCCACGCAGGGCAATGGAACGCTCGACCGGTTTATTGACGAAGCCAGGGCACTCGATGCCATACGGCACCTCTCCGACAACCGCGAAGTGCGACACTACAAAAAAAAGGATCTGATTTTCAAGGAGGGTGAAACTCCCCGCTGGCTCTATTTCATCGAAAAAGGCAAGGTGAAAATTTTCAAAACCAGCGACGACGGCCGCGAACTCATAGTCAAAGTGGGCCAACCCGGCGATTTTCTCGGTTTCATTGCGCTCTTCAAGGAAGATTCTTACCCCGAAAGTGCCGCCGCACTCGAAGATTGCTCTATCAAACTGGTGCCCAAACAAGACTTCGCGGCACTCGTGTTCGGAAACCGGGATGTCAATGTGCGCTTCATCAAAATGCTCGCCAACCATATCGCCGAACGCGAACAGCAACTCATCGAACTGGCCTATAACTCTGTCCGGAAACGCGTGGCCACCGCTCTCGTAAATCTCTGCGAACAAAGCGGCCCCAATCTGCACTTCCTGCGCGAAGACCTCGCCGCACTGGCCGGCACCGCCAAGGAAACGCTTATCAGAACGCTGACCGACTTCAAAAATGAAGCCCTGATAGAAATTCACGACGGGACAATCTCCATTCTGAAACTGGACAAACTGAAAGGAATGCCTAACTAATATGGCAATATCTCACCCGGGGGATCCACACCCTGTTTCTTTTTCTATTATCACTGTCGTATTCAACGGAGAAAAGCTCCTCCGCGATACGATGGAAAGTGTGCGGATCCAGTCGTGGCCCCACATTGAATATATTATTGTGGACGGTGCCTCCTCCGATGGCACGATGGATATCGTACGGGAATATGCCGCCTCCATGCCCCGCCTGACCTGGATCTCCGAAAAGGACCGGGGACTGTATGATGCCATGAATAAAGGCCTTCAAATGGCTACCGGCGATTTCGTGCAGTTCCTCAACTGCGGCGACTGCCTCCACAACGCTGATACAATCGAATCGCTGGCACGGAGTATCACCCCGGATACCGATTTGGTCTTCGGAGATACCATGCTGGTGGACGACCACAGGCAACCGGCAGGACTGATGAGCGAACTCAGCACCCGAAAATTACCGGAAAAACTGAACTGGCAACAGTATCTGGGAGGTATGCTGGTGGTGCATCAGTCTTTCATCCCCCGCCGCTCTCTGGCCCCCGACTACATACAGAATAATCTGTGTGCCGACTACGACTGGTGTATCAGAATACTGAAAAACAGCCGGAGTATCGTAAATACAGGTGTTATCATCACTGATTATCTGATGGGCGGCATGTCGAAAAAAAGACACCGGCAGAGTCTCCTCGACCGTTTTTCAGTCATGAAATCGCATTTCGGCCTCACGCGCACGCTCGTCGCACACGCATGGATCGTGGTCCGCGCTGTGCTTCACCGCATTTTTCGGACGGGTAAAGCGCGATACTGACAAATTTTCGCTTACTTTGGCCGCTCCAAATTCCAATCACTTTTACTGAAAACAAACCATGAGAAATTTCATCCTCCTCTCTCTCGTACTGTTCTCCTGTACGCTCGGCGCTCAAAACGCCACTGTCAGTGGCAAAATCAGCGATGCTGCCACCTCCGAACCGCTCACCGGTGCCACCATAAAGGCCGGCAACTCGGGGGCCTCCTCCGACCTGAACGGCCTGTTCAAACTGTCTCTTGCACCCGGCTCTTACGAACTCTCGGTGTCAATGGTCGGCTATGAAACAACTTCCCGCCAGATCAGGCTGTCGGCCGGGGAATCGCTCTCGCTCAATCTTTCCCTGAGCGATGGCGCAAACCTGCTGCAAACAGCTACTGTTACTTCCGGAAAATTTGAAAAACCGCTGGGCGAGGTCACCGTTTCCATGGACGTTATCAAGTCCAAACTCATAGAGAATGTCAATTCTACTTCCGTGGACGAAGTGCTCGTCAAGGCACCCGGACTCAATATCGTTGACGGTCAGGCCAGTATCCGCGGCGGCGCCGGCTTCTCCTACGGCGCTGGTACCCGGGTTTTGGTACTGCTCGATGATATGCCCGCCCTCCAGCCCGATGCAGGACTGCCCAACTGGGACGATTTCCCTGTTGAAAATATCGCCCAGATGGAAATTCTGAAGGGTGCAGCCTCCGCTCTGTACGGCTCGTCGGCTATGAACGGCATTATCAATATCCGCACGGGTTTCGCCAAAGACAAGCCCGAAACATCTTTCGCCACTTTCGGAAAGGTTTGGGGCAACCCCGATGATGAACGTATGAAATGGTGGGGTACCGATACCTCGTCCATCCTGCTGCCCGTGGAAACCGGTGTGTCTTTCTGCCACAAGGAAAAATTCGGAAAACTGGATTTCGTGCTGGGTGCTTACGGACTCTACCGCGACAGCTACAACAAGGATACCTATAACCGCTATGGACGTATCACCCCCAACCTGCGATACAGGGTCAATGACCGCCTGACTGTGGGCCTCAACACCAATATCAACTTCGGACGAAGCGGCAGTTTCTTTATCTGGGGTAATGATACTACCATGGCATTCCAGCCAGGGGCTGGATCAGTATCCTATACCAAAGGCCGTCTGCGCTTCATGATAGACCCCTACCTGCAGTATTTTGACAAGAGCGGAAACAGACACAAAATTCTTTCACGGTATTTCTATATCCACAACAACAACTCCGGCAACCAGAGCAACGACAGCCGCCTGTACTACGGTGAATATCAGTTCCAGCGCCAGATGAACAAAATCGGTCTGGTCACAACAGCAGGCGTTGTAGGCATGTACAATGTGGTGGATGCCGAAATTTACAGCAACGGTTACTTCACCTCCCGAAATCTGGCCGGGTACCTGCAGGCCGACTACAAGGCCTTCGACCGGCTCAACCTGTCTGCCGGAATAAGATATGAATACAACAACCAGACCAGTCCGGATACCGTCTGGATTGACCAGACCAGAAATGAGTTCGGCATAATACCCGACGGACGCGTGGTGGAAGGGAAACCGGTACTGAGAATCGGTGCCAACTACCAGGCAGGCAGAGCTACCTTTTTCCGGGGATCGTGGGGACAGGGTTACCGCTACCCCACTATCGCCGAAAAATTTGTCAATACCGCCTTTGGAGCCGGTAGTACCGTCGTGCCCAATCCGGCCCTGGTATCTGAAACCGGCTGGACGGCGGAGCTGGGTGTAAAGCAGGGATTCAAACTTGGCACCTGGCAGGGCTTTGTAGATGTCACCGGATTCGTGTCCGAATATCAGGATATGATGGAATTCGTCCTCGATACCCTCATTTTCAGCTTCGGACCCAACGGAATTCAGGGAAGAAGCCGGTTCAGATCTGAAAACTCGGGCGATACACGTATAACCGGATACGAAATTTCTGTACTGGGCAACGGTGAACTGTGGGGCGGCACGCTGTCTGTCATCACGGGCTTTACCAATATCGTCCCGCGTTACAAGGTGTTCGACAAGGATAATCCAACACTCAATTATGGCTCCTCCGACACATCCAATGTGCTGAAATACCGGTTTAACCAGACCTTCAAATTCGATGGAGAATACACAAAAAACAAATTCTCTGTCGGGTTGTCTGTCCAGTATTACAGTTTTATGCAGGCTATTGACGAACTTTTCGAAGGAAAAATCAAGGGACTGATTCTCCCCGATAACCTCGCCCCCCCCGAATTCGCAGCCGTCCGGCGCTTCAGGGCAAGCAATAATCAGGGAAATACGATCGTTGATTTGAGGGCTTCCTGGAAATTCAGCGACAAGATGAAGATCAGCGCACTCTGCGGGAATATTTTCAACGAGTCCTACGCTATCAGACCCGCACTCATGGACGCTCCCAGAAATTACACCATCAGACTTGACTACAAGTTATGACCATTTGCCGTTTCCTGACTCTCCTGCTGATCTCTGTGCTTGTGAACGCCTGCTCCGGTAACCAGCAGAATTCACCCGCAGACAAACCTCAAAACGGCTTTGTTTTCAGCAACCAGCTGCCTGAAGCAGGAAACGATTTCTGCAGAAAACTGCTGCCAGATGCAGTGGTCATCAACGCAGATCCGGTTAATACAAACAGGCGCCTCTTCCTGATGTCGGGAGGAGGCGTCTATAAAGTGACCGCTGATTTCGGAAATATAGTGGCATCATTCGCGCTGCAAAAAACAGGAGAAAGTATCTCCGTACTCACCAGCGACAACTACCCCGAATGTCTCTCCAACCGGAAATATTTCACTGTAAATGACGCCGGAAATATCCTGAAATACGACAACCAGCAACATATTTCCTTCGACATTTCGTTTGAAAAACAGGACAATAGCGCGTTAATTGTCATCGAATATCCAAATAATACTTATTACGGTATTACCGTTCGAAAATAACACCTACCTTACGTGCCTCTTTTTCAGGGCTTGTACGGGATTTTCTGCCAATGGCAAAAATTCTGAATATGCTCCCTTAATCAACTTATTATCACAAACAGGTTATTATCACAATGTTCAGATTCACCTTGTGCGGACTGGCGCTCGCCATGCTCCTGAGTTGCACAAATACTCCGAAAAACGCAGACGGCAGTACCACTGCCCCGGTTGCTGCTGAAAAAAGTGCCGGTCCGGATGGCTCCGATTTGCTGCGTACACTGCAGGGCAAATGGCAGAGCGAACGCGATCCGTCCTACTACATCGAATTTGCCGACACTCGAATGATTCACTCAAATGGTGGCAAGGTCACCGCTGAAAGTGACATCGAAATTGACGTAATGTGCCAGAGTAAAGTCTGTACCGCCGACAGCACCGACCTGTCGGAAGGATGGTGCTTTACCGAGAGAAGTGGATCGGAACTTCAATGCAACTGTGTCCTGATATGCGATAAAACAACGCTTTCCTACATTGCCATCGGTGCTGCCGGAGGAAATCTGAATTTCAGACGTGTGCAGTAATAATCAGATAACTGTAAGCACTGCCTTGCCCAGGCCGTTCCGGTCTTCTATACGCCTGTGCGCCGCGCGAAGGCCCTCAACCGTCCAAGGGAATACATCAACAAGTGTGGTATGTATGGTACCGGCATCCACTAAAGCACTTATTTTGTCCAGAATCTGTCCCTGCCTCACCAGTCCTACCTGAAAAAGGCCTTTGGTGAACATCAGCTCATAAACCAGACTGATACTTCTGGCAAACAATGAACCTGTATCTATCGGCTTTGAAACCGGAAGAATGCAGATTATTTTGCCAAAGGGGGCGACCAGGGGCATGATTTCTTCTATGTTGTTCTCCGGTTCGGAGGCATGAAAAACCAGGTCAACCGTTGAAATTCCCAATGCTTCCAGTTGAGGAGCAAGTGGTTCATGGTGATTTATCACGTGATCGGCCCCAATTCGTTCTGACTTTCACATCAACAGGGTTTATCCCCACAGCGTGAATTTTTACCCGCAAATCATGGCCCGTTACCTCGGGAACTGGTAACTCAAGCCATTCAATTACTTCCTCTCCTCCGAAACGTGTGTGACCAAGCGCTTTCATAATAAACATGTTTCACAGATCAGATTGAGAAGCTGTTCTTCTAACCGAAACTGTGTGGTGAACGTATGTTAAAGGTTGTTCAGGATTTTGCCGATAACCAAAACGGCGGCACAAGATAGGAGAACCCATTTTGTTTATTTTGCTGACATTTGTCACCGTAACTTCAACTCATTGTCACTTGTCTGTCCGATGCGCCTGCTGCTTTTGTTTCTATGCCTGTTGCCATACACATCTTTCTGCCGCGATTCATCTGTACTCCAACTGAAATTGCGCCGGGAAATAGCAGTATTCGGCTGCAGCGGTGTTGCTGCAGGAGGCTCCCTGCTGATCGGCCGTTCGCTCACCGGACTGACTTTGAATCAGCTGGATGCGCTTGATCCGGACAAAGTACCCTCCTTCGACCGCTGGAGTATCGGAAACTATAGTCATTCCGCGGCCATTTCAAGCGATGTACTGTTATACGGAAGCATGATTCTTCCTGAAATTCTGTTTCTGGCCGACCCGGCAACCAGAAAATCGCCTGTCAGGCCCGCAGTGGTCATGTCGCAGGTGTTTGCTGTAAATTTCGGCCTGACTTCCCTGACAAAAGAACTCGTACACCGCACGCGCCCGTACGCATACGACCCGCTTGTACCACCCGATATCCGAATGCAGCGCGATGCGCGCAGGTCATTTTTCTCCGGACATACCTCCGCCTCTGCTGCGATGTGCTTCGGATATGCCACTATCTGGACCAGCTATCACCCCGACTCGCGACTGAAACCGCTGGTGTGGGCAGGCGCCGCGCTGGTGCCCGCCGTCACCGGTTACATGCGCGTACGCGCAGGCGAGCATTTTCTGAGCGATGTACTGGCAGGATACGGCACCGGGGCACTTTGCGGCTGGCTGGTGGCTAAGTGGCACAGAAAAACAAAACGGAACCTCCCAAACGCCTCTACACCAGCGTAATCACCCCATCCTGATTTTGTTCCAACTCGCCCTCGTCGAGCATATACGCCAGTACCCGCGCTACGGTTTCCTGCCTTTTCATGGCAAATGACTCGAGAATCTGGGCTGTGGTCAGCGATTCCTGTCGCAGCAGGTCCTTTATTTTTCTGGCGTAACTGATGAATTCATCGGTGTCCGTTTCCCGTTTGTTGCGCCCCGTACAAATGTCACAAATACCGCAGGGTTTACTGTCCTGCTCCCCGAAATACGCCAGCAGCAACTGACTGCGGCAGCGGCGCTCCTCGGCATAGCGAATGGCCTGCCTCACCCGCTCTTCGGCCCTTTCCCGCCGGAACCTGAACTTCTTCACGTCCAGTTCGAGGTTTTCCGCGCTCACGCGCTCGCGGGTGAACACGATCTGCGGCTTGTCGCGCTGGGGCTCGTAATACAGTACACCGGCCGTATGCGCCGCTTCGAGCACCTTGCGCACATTTTCAATATCGGTTCTGGCGTACTGTGCCAGCGAGCCCTCGCTGATATTCACCAGATTGTTCTGCAGGCCCGGGTGCGCGCGCAGGAGTGCCTTGATGATGGTGTCGGCCTGCGGATTCCGCAACTGATAGTCGTAGATAACCTCCCTGGAAACCGGAACCTGTACCCGCGGGGGCGTACCCGGAGCATCCGACAGTGAAATCCAGCCCTCCTGCCCCAGCAGGCGCAGTGCCGCGTGTGTCTGGGCATGTTCGAGCTTGTACTGGCTGCAAAACAGATTGAAATCAAAATCAAAACTCTCTCCCGCTCCGGCCCCAATGGCCAGCTGCGTCATGCTGCCCAGAGCCTGATAAGTTCTTCGGACTACCTCGAGCGGAGGGAAAGAGGCCTCCAGAAACTGTGCCAGCGAGAGCCCGTCGCCCGGGCTGTACAACAGGGTCGAATACGACCGCTTCCCATCGCGCCCTCCCCTGCCAGCCTCCTGAAAATACGCCTCCAGCGAATCGGGCAGGTATAAGTGTACCACCACGCGCACATCGGGCTTGTCTATACCCATTCCGAAAGCATTGGTACAGACAATAATTCTGATTTTACCCTCAATCCAGGCATCCTGACGGGCACTGCGCTCCCCGGTTGTCAGTCCGGCATGATAAAATCCGGCGCTGATCCTGTTCTGATGGAGAAACCCGGCAATTTCCTTCGTTTCCCCGCGGGTACGCGCATATACTATGCCGGAACCCGGAACGTTTTTGAGGATATCAAGGAGTTTCTCGCGCTTTTTATCCTCATACAACACCGAGTAAGACAGGTTTTCCCTCAAAAAACTCTGTCTGAAGACCTGCGGGGAAGTAAAAGCCAGTTTCTCCTGGATATCTTTCATCACTTCTCCGGTAGCGGTGGCAGTGAGCGCAATAACCGGCACGCCGGGAAGGTTTTTCCTGAAATCGGCAATCTGAAGATACGGCGGTCGGAAATCGTAGCCCCACTGGCTGACACAGTGGGCTTCATCCACCGCCAGCAGACTGACGTTCATGCGTTTGATTCGCTCTACCGCCAACTCGGTCTGCAGCCTTTCAGGACTGAGGTAGAGCAATTTGTAGGCGCCGTTACAGGCATTTTCAAAGATGATATCTACCGTCCTGCGGTTCATTCCGGCGTGAATAGCCGCCGCCGGCACACCCCTCCGCTCCAGATTGTGTACCTGATCCTTCATCAGTGCGATGAGGGGAGAAATCACAATCGTTATTCCTTCAAGACACAGGGCCGGAACCTGATAACACAGGGACTTGCCACCGCCCGTGGGCAGCAAGGCAAGCGTATCGCGCCCTTCCAGTACTGACTGTATAATCTCGGACTGCAGCGGCCGGAAAGCAGGATAACCCCAGTATTTCTGCAGAATATCGGCAGGAGACATCTACGGGTGGTGGGTAAAGGGTAAAGGGTGATGGCGATTAAATTTGCATAACTGGTGTAAAGTTATTAACTTTGAATATGCGTGAAGTATTTTAAAACAAAAAATTTCACAAAAAACAGAATTAATCACAATTGCGCTACTTTTGCACCGCTGGTTCTTCGTCCGTGAACGGTCTGTGAGCCCGGAGCACCGGTACCCCGAAATCCTAAAAACAACAGCAAACATGCTTAAACGCCTGCACATCCGCAATTACGCACTGATAGACGAGATAGATATTCATTTCTCGGAGCGCCTGACGATCATCACCGGCGAAACCGGTGCCGGCAAATCCATCCTGCTGGGCGCACTGGGACTGGTCATGGGCGAACGTGCCGACTCGAAGGTGTTTTACAATGATTCAGAGAAATGTGTGGTCGAGGCTACCTTTGATGTGAGCTCCTACGATCTGAAATCGTTCTTCGATGAACACGAACTCGATTACGACAGCGAGGTGTTCATCCGGCGCGAGGTTTCGCCCGCAGGCAAAAGCAGGGCGTTTGTAAATGATACCCCTGTCAATAACCAGGTGTTGCAGCGCCTCACCGAAGCACTGGTAGATTTGCACCAGCAGTTCGACACGCTGGATATACACAATGTCAATTTCCAGTTGCGCATGATTGATGCGCTGGCCGACAATGCCGTGCTGCTGAAGGAATACCAGTCCGGGTACCGCCGGTATGCAGCCGACCGGAAGAAACTGGCTGAATACATCAGCCTGAGTGAAAGCGGTTCCAAAGAGATGGATTTTCTGCGTTTCCAACTGGAGGAACTGCAGCAGGCCGCGCTGACGGCCGGCGAGCAGGATGCCATGGAAAATGAACTGGCCAAACTGACCGGTGCAGAGGAAATCAAAGTGGCGTACGCCGCTGCTTTCAGCCACCTCTTGGAAGGAGAGCAAAACGTAATCAGTCAGTTGCAGTCCATCGCACGGAGTTTCCAGCATACACGCAAACTTTCTGCAGATCTTTCGTCGCTCAGCGAGCGCTTTGATGCCCTGATTGTTGACCTGCAGGATATTGGCCGCGTCTGCGACCGGATTGCGGAGAAAACGGAGCACGACCCCGAGCGCATCATGGAGCTGCAGGACAGGCTCAATATCATCTATAAACTGCAGAAAAAGCATGGCGTCAGTTCTGTGGAGGAGCTGCTGGAAATTCAGGCAAGGCTGGAAGACCAGACATCCGGCTACACAGATCTGGGCGAGGTAATCGCAAAGCTGGAAAAGGAAATTTCAGCACAGGATGCTGTTCTTCGCGAAAAGGCCGCCGTACTGAGCACCCGTAGGAAGAGCGTTACCGCAGGCTTTGAAACCCGGGTACACGGCATGCTCGAACAACTGTCAATGCCCCACGCCCGCCTGAAAGTAGAGATAAACGACACGGCGCAACTCAGCGCTACCGGTCTCGATGATGTTCAGTTCCTCTTTGCGAGCAATGTCGGCTCCCGTTTCCTGCCCATCAGGGATGTTGCATCGGGTGGCGAACTTTCGCGACTGACCCTCTGTACCAAGAGTCTGGTGGCCGATGCCATACCACTGCCCACCCTTATTTTCGACGAGATAGATACGGGTATCAGCGGAGATGTCTCTCTCAAAATGGGACATATCCTGAAGGAACTCAGCGAAAGGCATCAGGTGGTGAGCATCACGCACACCCCGCAAATCGCCTCGCGTGCAGACGCACACTACTTTGTTTACAAAACGGTGGACGGCAACCGGACTATTACACGTATCCGGCTGCTGAACCACGACGAACGTATTCGCTCCATTGCTGTGATGCTCAGCGGTAACCCGCCCAGCGAATCAGCCCTCGCCACCGCCCGGGAGTTGCTGAACTGACATGGATCATATCGTTTTCTAACCTGCGTCATTTGTGGGGCGAGTCTTCGCCCGCACCTTTGTCATGTCTTTAAAAGAAGAGAAACCCGCGATGCAAATTGCGGTTAAGTAAGCGCAATAATAAAAGTGTATAAAGAGATTGAGGAGAGTAATGCTGTTTTGTCAACAGGCCATCTCTGCGGAGGTGGCCTGTTTTTTTAGAGCTTGCTCGGGATTCTCTGCCGTTGGCAAAAAGAACGGGGTTCAGCGTGCGAAACACTGAACCCCGTTCTTATTAATTCAAGATTTCACCTCAGATTTTCAACTCAAATTCTGCACGGCGATTTTGTTTGCGACCGGCGGATTTCTTGTTGTCGGTAGCAGGTTTGGATTCACCGAATCCTGCCTGCATGATACGGGTGGCATCAATACCTTTGCCTGCAAGGTAGTCAGCACAGCTTTTGGCGCGGCGCTCGGAGAGTTTCTGGTTGTATGAAGCGCTGCCTGTATTGTCGGCATGGCCTCCAATAGTAACACTGTACTTTGTGTACTTGGCCATAGCCGCTGCCACTTCATCCAGTATTACAGCTCCCTCTTTGGAAATCTTGCTGCTTTCAGAATCAAACAGCACGGTGCGGGAAGTGAAAGGCGGCTTTTCTTCCGGACAGCCGTACAGTGAAGCTACACCGGGCACCTCAGGACAACGGTCTTCATTGTCGTAAACGGAATCACCATCCGTATCCGGACAACCCTTGTGCATCGAATCACCTTTCTTGTCGGGGCAGGCATCATCCTTGTCGGCAACGCCGTCGGAGTCGCGGTCAGGGCAACCCATTGTTGATTTCGGACCTTTCTCGGTCGGACATTTGTCTTCACTGTCAATGATGCTGTCGCCGTCTTTGTCCGGACAGCCATTGGTTGACGCGGGGCCCGGCTCTGTCGGACACTTGTCTGAAGCATCCGTGATACCGTCATTATCCGTGTCGGGGCAACCTTTGAAAGCCGTAAGACCCTTTACCTCCGGACAGTCGTCCTCTGCATCAGTGATCATATCGCCGTCTTTGTCCGGACAGCCGTTCAGTTCGGCAATACCCGGAACATCGGGGCAATTGTCAGCCGTATCGGTAATGCCGTCTCCGTCGCGGTCAGGGCAACCCATCAGCGCTGCCACACCGGGCACATCGGGACATTTGTCGTCCGTGTCCTTGATGCCATCTTTGTCGCGATCCAGTTCGTTGAACATGAATACCAGTCCGCCACCGTGGTGCCAGCCAGCGCGATTTTCAATAGAGAACCTGAACTGGGACTGCAGGTTCAGATATACATTCGGGAGAAGCATGATATTCAGTCCTGCTCCTACCGGTACATTCAGGTCAAAAGCTTCCTGATCGAAGTCCCAGGTGGTGCCCACACCCAGCTGGATAGTGGGGTTAATCAGGCTGCCATGTTTGAAAAAGCGATTTTCAAACAGCAGGTCGAGATTGCCCAGAAAAAGATTGCGATCGCTCTGAGGCTGGTAGCCAACCCCGAATTTGGCAGGAATAACCAACCAGGTACGGTTGGACAAATTGCGGCTGTAAGCAAGCTCGAGTCCGCGTCCGTTCAGATCGGAGAACACATCTGTCCAGTCCTCAAATGCTGGCTGTGGTGTGGTGTAGTTGTACCAGTTTTGTCTGATAGTCAGTGCTTCCGTCGGCTGTGCCAATACGTCGGACTGAACGAGCAGAGTGACCATGAACAGGCAAAAAATTGTAATCAGCTGCTTCATGTAAAAAGTTGATGGTTGGTTAAAAAGATATATCAGCGCCAAATGTATGTATTTTGCACATAAACAGGTATATTTCTATCCTCAAAGTTGTTCAGACAAACATATTTATTCCGAAAAACAGCACAAGATATATCCACAGAAGATCAAGAAAGTGCCAGTAGATGGTCAGAAGACGCAATTTGAGTCTTTTTTCGGGATCGGAGAAATAGACAAGGACTGTCACCGGATCAATCATATATTTTTTGGCTGTCCGGTAAAAAAGGTATAAAAATGGCAATCCCACGAGCACGTGCGCAAGGTGCGTGAAAGAAATAACATACAGAAAGGCGGTAGTGGTCGAGCTGCTCAGGAGTATATTGTCGTTGAAGAGCAGCCACCAGGCAACACACTGCGAAAGGGTAAAAAAAAGCGACAACTGCATGGTGCGAAGCAGGTAGTGCTGATATTTCAGTGTCTGATCATCCATGTAGGCCTTGCGGGCGAGCATCATGGTACGGCTGCTGCCGAGCAGGATTACCGTGTTGAACAGAAAAAGCAAGGGCAGTTTCACCGGCGGCACATCGTTGGTTACCCTGATATATATGTAGGAAACTGTGAGTGCGAGGAACAGGAAGCTCAGACCGGCCAGCAGCAGAAAGAGCATCACATTTTTGGGGTGAAACAGGAATTCGTTCTTGTTTTCCATTGTATTGCGTCAGTACGCCATTGAGATGATTGACAAAGCTGCCAGTCCCACCCCTGCCCAGTTGATACGGGAGAGGTGTTCGCGGAAAATGAGCACGGCACCAATAGCCGTTGCCACGATGATGCCCACATTGTTTACCGGAAAAACAACCGAACCTCCCAGTCCGTCGGCCAGCGCCCAGAGCATGAACAGCATGGAACCGTAATTGGGGATACCGAGGACAACTCCTCCGATCAGATTTTTCCAGGCAAATACCATTTTTCCGGTGACCCAGCCGCGCACTGCGAAAAGCAGACCGATCAGGCCGGCAGTGCCAAAAACCGTTACGATGAAGTCGGGTTGGCTCATGTCGGCCAGTTGACTGTACTTCACCCTGAGAAAAACGACTTCAATAACACCGGCAAGCACCCACGTAATCAAAGGTACCCACCATAAACCTGTCTTTTGCCCTCCTTGTTCACTTTCGCGCGCCCTGAATGGAAAATTAACCAGTAATATGGCGCAAAGTGCCAGGAAAAACCCGGAGACTTTGCCAATACCCGCCGTTTCTCCACAGACAAAAACAGCAAAAGGCACTGAAGCGAGAATGGACATTTTCTGCATCACCTGACTCACCGTTACTCCGAAATAGCGCACCGTGAGCGCAGAGGTGTAAAATCCGGAAATAAAGATCAGTCCCAGAAACAAAGCGTAAGGAAACCAGGGCATATCAAAGGTAGCCCGTTCAACAGGAAAGTGGCCCAGATGTAACCAGCCGCAGGTCAGGCAGGTGAAGTAATTGAAGACAATCGCCTGAAAGGTATCTACTTTGAAACGCAGAAAAAGCTTGAAAATGAAGCCCAGCAGGACAGAACACACAATTGCTATGAACAAAAATGACATTGTTTCGTATTTTTGGGCGGAAAGATAGGTTCCGGCCCGATTTTAGCACCCGGTTTCAGGAAGTTACTTTCTTCAATTTATACCAAACCGATTGACATGCAGCAAAAATCGTCCCTTTTTGCCGTTATCGCACTTGCCATGCTGGTAGTTGCCTGCAGCCCGAAGCCTGAAGTTTACCGTAACAGGCTGGATGAAAAAAGTATGCCCAACGAAATGTTCGCCCTGGAGCGGTCGTATCCGGATACGTTTTTCGACTGGAAGGGCTGGAGACGTGTGCTGCGCGAGATGAGGGCTGAAGCCGACCAGCAGTTGCACGCGCGCATACCCGGATGCGGAAACAACAGCGTGGAATGGACAATGCAGGGCCCCTCCAATGTGGCTGGTCGCTGTAACGCGCTCGCAGCCAAACCCAATGACGAAAATGTGGTGCTCGCCGGTTTCTCTACCGGTGGAATTTTCAAAACAGTGGACGGTGCAACCAACTGGTATCCGGTTTTTGATGACAATATCGAACTTTCCATCGGCGATATCACCTTTGATCCGTCTAACCCCAATATCGTTTATGCGGGTACCGGCGATCCAAATGTTCCCTCTGTCGCCTACAACGGAAATGGTGTCTATAAAAGTACCGATGCCGGCGAATCGTGGAGCTATCTCGGCCTGGCGGACAAGGGTATTATTTCCAAAGTAGTAGTCAATCCGGCCAATCCGCAGCAGATATTTGTAGCCGCGATGGGTAATCCTTACGTGCGCGACGCCGAGCGGGGTATCTTCCGAAGCAACAATGGAGGAGTTACCTGGGAAAAAGTGTTGTTCGTGAGCAATCAGGCAGGCGCCAGCGACCTGGTCATGTCGCCAGCCAACCCCAATATCCTGTACGCCTCTTTCTGGGACAGGATAAGAAACAACAAGGAGTCTGTCATTTTCGGACCCAACGCCAAAATTTACAAATCGTCAGATGGCGGCAGTACCTGGACGCAACTCACCAACGGCCTCCCGACCGGTACACTCGGCAGAACCGGCCTCGCCGTTTCCCAAACCAACCCGGACAAACTGTATGTGCTGTACATTGACTCGCTTTCGACACCGCACAGCATGCACAAAACCACGGATGGCGGCAACTCATTCACTCCTGTCAATATTACTTCACTGGAAGATGCCTGCGGGAATTTCGGCTGGTATTTCGGGAAAATACGGCTGAACCCGCTAAATGATGAAGACATTTATTTTCTGGCTATCCTGATCTGGAGAAAACAACCCGGAAGCAACAGCTGGATGTCGGCAGCAGGAGGTCACGCCGACTCGCACGATCTGATCTTTACTCCCTCGGGCCGAAGGTACTGGGCAAATGACGGCGGGGTGTACAGGAATAATCCCGGACAAACGATCTGGAACAAAAGCAAAAATCTGCCTACTACCCAGATTTATCAGGTATCCATCAATCCGCATGAGCCCAACCTGTTCTGGATCGGAACTCAGGACAACGGCATACAAAAGGGTACCGGCGGCAGCCAGATTAACAACTGGGTTTCCATCTTTGCAGCCGACGGATTCAAGTGCGCCTTCGACCCGTCAGACCCCCAGCGTTACTGGATAGAAATTCAGAACGGAACCGTACACCAGACGACCGACGGAGGTGTTACCTGGAATTTTGGAACGCCATGCCTCGGCACCAACGACCGCTGTAACTGGGATACGCCCATGTTTATGAGCAAACACAACTCCGGCAGGATGTTCGCCGGCACTTTCAGGGCGTATGTGTCAGAAGGCACCGGCTGGGCTCCCATCTCCGGCGACCTGACAGATGGAATTATCTATGGCCCCCGATTCCACACGGTATCCTGTATGAGTGAATCCCCGCTGGCAGCAGAGAATCTCCTCGCAGGAACCACCGACGGAAATGTATGGCGCAGGAATCCCGCCGGAACCTGGGTACAAATTACCGGAAACCTGCCTGAGAGGTATGTCACATCGGTTGAATACTCGCCCACCCTGTCAAACAGAATCTTCGTCACGCACTCCGGATTCAGGGACAATGAAAAAATTCCGCGCGTACACAGGTCGGATGACAACGGTACTACATGGGTTAATATCTCCGGAAATCTACCGCAGGTGCCGGTCAATGACATTTTCATCATCCCGGGTCATGCCGACACGCTGCTGATAGCCGGTACTGACGGCGGAGTGTACTACACCCGTAACGGCGGACAGAAGTGGAGCCAGCTGGGATCCAACTTCCCCTCTGTTCCGGTTTTTGACCTCGATATCCATCCTTTCAGAAATGAACTGGTAGCAGCCACTTATGCCCGCGGAATATGGACGATGCCGCTCGATTCCATACTGGCTCACCAACCCCCGGTTACCGTAAACCTGGCAGGTGCCATCAAGACGGAAGCAGGAAACGGTGTGAGTAATGTGAAAATAGGCAGTATTTTTTCCCAAAATACAGGCCAGTACGCACTGAACAATTTACCGGGATGCGACTCTGTTGAAGTGAAACCGTACCGGAACGATAACCCGCTGAACGGACTGACTACCTTCGATCTGGTACTCATCAGCAAGCATATTCTCGGTATCGAGCCGCTGGGCTCTCCCTGGAAGCTCATCGCAGCCGATGCCAACAAGTCGGGCAGCGTTACCACGGCCGATATCATCGCTTTCAGAAAACTCATTCTGGGTATTGATACCGCCCTGTCAAACAATACTTCCTGGCGGTTTATTGACAAATCCCATGTCTTTCCCAACCAGTTCAATCCATTCACTCCGGCACCACCCGAATCGAAAAAATTGCTGACCGGCGCGGATAATATCACCGGACTCGACTTTACTGCCATCAAGGTGGGCGACGTTAACGAAACAGCCGCACCCAATGCCCGCACCGGCGGAGAACGCAGTCAGGGTACCTACTCTCTCAACTTGTCCGACAAGTACCTGCAACAGGGCGAAATGTTCGAACTGACAATCGGAAATGCACAGGATCCAGTGGCGGCCATCCAGTTCACGCTGCTGTTCGATACGGAAGCCGCAACCCTCGAACGAATAGAATCGCTCCATCCTTCATTCAACGAGCAGACAAACTGTAACGCCAGAGCTAATCAGGGTATTGTTTCTTTCTCTCTTGAGCCGGAAAGTACCGGACCGTGGTTCCGACTGGTTTTCAAAGCCGGAAAAAATATACAACTCAGAGACATACTGAAATTAACCGATACGCCCACCCGAAGTGTGGCATTCAACATCGAAGGCACAGCTTTCGATATGACGCTGTGGAGCACGAACACAGGCGGTATCACTTTCAGCCCCAATCCGGCAGGCCGGGAAGGAATATGGTGCCAGCTGAGCAATATGAACACCAGAGAATTCATTCGGATTATTGACACGAATGGAGTGCCTGTCCATGTTTTCGAGATAGAACCGGGAGATATTGTTCGACTGGAACCTGCCCTCTTCAAATATCCGGGGATGTACTTCTGGACCGCCCGAAACTCGGGAAAAACAGGCAACTTCGTGATAACACACTGATTCGCATGATGATAATTCAGGATGTGTTTGTGGAATCCGTTACTTTTGTGGCATTATCGGCTTGAAATGGCATTTCAAGAGCTTGTTCAGGATTCTCTCGCCGAGTCAAAAACGGCTCATTTTTCGCCATTTTTCACCTTTTTTCAGTTGCGTAGCACCGGCTATGCGCCTTCAAAAACGCAAAAACTGACAAAAA
>Ga0172373_10003151_pt1 | contig 24456 bp, 25 predicted proteins | sample Lak10m_2_FD_114546 | JGI IMG/M metagenome (GOLD analysis project Ga0172373, IMG submission 114546) | Freshwater microbial communities from Kabuno Bay, South-Kivu, Congo - kab_092012_10m | ecosystem: Environmental > Aquatic > Freshwater > Lake | place: Democratic Republic of the Congo...
GCTTCCGGCTTCCTCCAGACCTTGCCTCACGACAACGCCCTTGCCTTCCGCTAATGGTTGGTGCAATCAACCTCCATAAGGGTCTTTCACCCTCTAGCCAACGCCCATGCTGGGCGCACACGAGAGAACACTGGGATGGATATCCCAGTGTTTTTGATTCACTGGTCCCAATCCCCATTCCACTCAATATCAAAAGTCGAAGCCTCCAGCGCAGAAATACCCTTGTGCCGCCCAAATTGCACATACTCAAAAATACTCCGCCATTGCAGCAGAAAAGGCTTGAGGTCATGAAAGTCCAGGATCACATCGTCGCTATGCAAAAAAGCCCGAAGCCATGCGCGAAAATTCCCACCCCGCAAAGCAGCAGGCAAACCATACGCCAGCATCGCCGTACCCAACATGCACGAAGTGGCTGCGTATGGCGTCACACAGGGAACATCCGCATACAAAAACGCCTCCACAAATTGCGGGTTATTCGTCAACAAATGCGCGCCGCTCGTCGCACGCGGGTTACACTCCAACGCAACCAAATCACCCTGCGGCGTTTGAATAAAATCGAACGCCATTTGCCCAGTCACATTGAATCGCTCAACAAACGTCCGCACCCACTCAAAGATACCCGCATGTTCCACCGGTTGAAACGCAATCGTTGCGCCCTGCCCCGCCGTGAAAATTGTCGGGTACACCGCATGAGCCGTAATGCGTCCATGCTGGCACACCGAATAACTGCAAAACGGTTGCCCAACAATATACTCCTGCGCGATCCACGGCTCGTCAAACGTCAGCGTAGATAAAGCCTGTTTTAACGTGGGCAGCACCAAAGTCCGCGAAGCGAAGCGCGAATAGACCGGCTTCAACACCAACCTGCGCCACGAAGCAAACGCGTGCAACAGGTCATCCTCACGCATCACCAGCATCGACTCAGGCACACGCAAATTATGATCCACCGCATTCATCACAAACTTCCACTTGTTGTGATACACATCCAATTTTTCGAGCGGCTCGGTAAACACCCGGCAGGGCAGTTCATTCAACCCCTTCGCAATGTGGAAAACTTCCTCACAGGTCGGGATCAACAACTCGATCTGATTCTCTTCGATGATCTTTTTCAGCGCCGCTAAAAACGCCTCAGTCTCCTGACGCGGAGCTGGCACCACAAAATTAGCCTTGATCGTATTTGATGGCTGACTCACATGCCCGCGCAAAGACTCCGCCATAAAGACGGTGTGCCCCGCGCGATGAAAAGCGCGAGCCAGATCGAGAGCTACGGGCGCACGCCCGCCAGTGAGGAGAATGTTCATAAGTGTCATGTCATTGCGAGGAGGGTGATCTTCCCGACGAAGCAATCTCATGGAATGCGGAGATTGCTTCGGGCAAAGAGCAAGAACGCCCTCGCAATGACATTAAAGTTAAAACGTCAACACCATGCCGCCAATAGACAAGCCCGCGCCTGTGCCAACCAATAGCACCTTATCGCCGCGCTGAATACGTCCATCGCGCACACCTTGATACAACGTGACCGGAATCGACGCCGCCACGCAATTGCCGAGCGTCTCAATCGTCTTGATAATTTTTTCGTCCTTCCAACCAAAGCGTTCCAACATCATCAACCCCACCTTGCTGGCTTGATGCGGAACGATCACATCAATATCCAACATGCCTTTTGATAAACCCAGGTACAACTCATCCAAAAAGTCATGCGCAATCCCGCGCACCATTCTCAGCACAGCCGGACCATCCATGTGAAAGAGATCATCTTCCGGCTTGTGCCCCGCAAAGCGCGGATGAAAGCGCGAGCCGCCGCCCATGATGGTAGTGAGATAAGCGCCATCGCCAAATGACTTGAAATGCGAATGATGAATTTTCGAGGCGTCACCATCCTTTGCGCGAGTCACGACCACTGCCGCTGCCGCATCGCCCACCAACGAAGCGGACTCAGGTTCTTTCGGATTGATCCCACACGAAGCTACATCTGCACTGCAAATCAGGATGTTCTTGTACCGTCCGCTATGAATGAAATTCGAAGCGACGTCCATGCCTGCTACAAAACTTAAGCAGGTGGTGTGAACTGTCATGGCGGGGATGCCTGAATTCCCCAACCCAAGCTGACGTTGGATCAAAACACCCGTGTCAGGTATCGCCTGCTCGCCTGTACCAGATGCGTTGATGATGAGGTCAAGTTGATTCGGTTTGAGTTTGGCTTCTTCCAACGCCTCCCGCGCCGCCTCGGCAGACATGAAAGACGAAGTTTCATCCGTTACCCACCTGCGTTCACGCACGCCGTTGCGCCGCTCCACCCAACCGGCGGAAAGTCCGCACATCGCTTCGAGTTCCGAACTGGGCACGACTCGTTTTGGTAAATATCGTCCAAGCCCGATGATCTTGAGGGGGATATTGACTTGCATGTGTTTGCTCTCTCCTGAGTAATAACAAATTGACGATGGACAATTGACCATAGACCATTGACAATCTTTTCCATCGTCTATCGTCCGTGGTCAATCGTCTGTCCTAAAAATCCATCTTCTTAAAATAAGGTATCGCCACATCCGACACTTTCCGAATCAACTTCCACGGTAGTTGGCGTCGCTTCGGCAAATGTTTCGTAAACACCGCGTTGTACTCTGTCACCGCCTCACCGCCGCGCACTTTCTTGAACTTCCCAACTCCGCCGCTGGCATGGACGAGCAGTCCGCGCTTCACGCCCTCTTGAAGAGTGACCAACGTCAATAAACGGTATAAACCCTCATCCAGTGGAAGCGATGTGTCGTAACCGAACAGCGGCTGGGTCATGGCGCCGTTGCGGACGAAGAATCCCATAATGGCGTTCAGCCGTCCATCCTTCTTAAGTCCATACATGTGCAAAATGTCCTGCTCGCGGGCAAGTTTGAGCAGTTCAAAAGTGAACTGCGGGTTGTAGTATGAATACTTTTGTAAATAAAGCAGGTTGTAAAGTTCAAGGGCTCGGTGAAGTTCTTCGTCGGTCAAGTCTTTGCCGCTGACCACGTCATAGCCTGTTTTTTTCAGTACACGCACATCTTCCTTACACTGATTCGTCTTCAACGCCGCCACCGGGTCCATGTACCAGACTTGACGACTGAGAACCAGATCATACCCAAGCCCTTCCAGCGTTTCGTAAATATGCGGATTCTTTTTCTGGTCTACCGAGCGGAAGACAATTGCCCGATCTGGAAACCAGCGGATGAGCGCCTCACTCAACGCCGATAACTGGTCACTGTTTACTGACGGATACAGATTCGTCGAAAGCAGATAGTTATTGACGAACACAACCCTGTCCAACTCGGCATAACGGAAATACCACGAGACCGGTGTCATCACCAACCTCACAACGATTTCGGCAAATTTATTATTGAGGTGTTTTACTTCTTCGTACGCGCCGTACGAAACATAATGGCTATAGGGTGAAACAGTGTAGGTGTTCTGCGGATGAAAGTCCGTGACGGTAACAGGAATGATAGTCTCACCCACTTTTACCGCCATCAACTGCGTGTTATGCACATTGCGAATATATTTCTGCGGGTCGTCGCTCATCAATGGGATGAGATAACGGCGTGCATACTCACCATCCTCCGTTTGAGGAAAGGACAAGGAGTGGATATTCTCGTGTGTGAAGAGTTCTGCTATGGGCATTTCAAGTCAATACTCATCTGGATCAATATGCCGCTTGGCACTGTGAGTTCTTCGTAACTTTGTAACCAGATCCGAACTTTATTTTCCTCGTATTGGTAGGCGCGTGCTGTCCAAAACCAGGTTTCATCTAACAGATCAGGTTTCTGGCACTTCCACTCCACTACGGGAATATCAACCCCTAAACCAAATACTGGGTTAAATGGCTCAAGCCCTGAAAACGAAAATTTTCCCTCTGCATCGGTCACAGTGGAAGCGTATGGGTCTGCGTTCTCAAGGACAACCAAGTCAATGGGTGCATTCGCCAGCGGTTCTTCCCACGAAAGATTCCCTTCTATATACACTTTGGACGCATCAAGCGGAATGGACGTTTGAGTGGCTTCGGGCAGAGGGGTGGGCGTTGCAGGTTGCAGCCCAAGATTGCAAGCAAGTGCCAAAAGACTGGTAATGCCAATAACAGCTATCTTATTTTTTTTGTTCATTTATTGCCTGATGTACTGAGTTGAGAGATCGTCTCATCACAATGGGACGGAACAACAATCGTATCGGGATGCGTCAAATAATATGTTTGCAATTTACCGAGCGTTTCACGGTAAGCAATCGGGTCGGGGAAGAGCATATCGGCTATCTTGTGCGGCGGACGGTTCTCCACAATGGAACGCTTGAGCCAGGCGGCATCTGCCACAAAGAAGAAGACCTTGCCATCGTCATCTCGTGCGAAGATGCCCATTTGTCCATGCGCGTGACCGGGCAACTCCACGCCGATGATGGAACCATCTCCGAGCAGGTCATAGCCGGTTTTGAAGGGCGCGTATTCTTCTGAAAGCAGAATCGATTTGCTCATGTCCACTTCTTGCGAGCGGGCGTCGAAGTCTGAGGGGATTTGTCCGCGCAGGAAGGCGTGCTTCATGTCTTCTTCGGGCGTAAGGTGGCGCAGATGTGAATACGCGTGTGGAAGATACACATAGCGCGATTTTGGCAAGTCACAAAGTGAGCCAATATGGTCTGCGTGGAAGTGGGAGATGAAGACGTGCGAGATGTCGGCAGGTTGCAGGTTGAAGGTTGCAAGTTGGTTGACTACGAGGTCTTCTTCTTTCAAATGGACAGGCGTCATCCAACGATAGAAGCGCTTGGGGAATTTCTTTGTCTCATCGAAGAAGCGATAGGAATAGCCGGTATCGAAAAGCATTGCGCCGAATTTGGGGTGGCGAAACAACGCGAACATGGCGGGAAAATGGATCGTGCGCCAACGTCCGCCTTGGATGGCAAGATGCTCGGGAGAAGTGCAGTAGCCTGCGTGAAGGATGTTGATTTTCATGATATATGTCTCGTCATTGCGAGGGCGGTGCTCTTCCGCCCGAAGCAATCTCAGGATTAGCACATTAGATTGCTTACCACTTTGTGGCACAAGTCGGGCTATCGCCCTCGCAATGACGGGTTGGACTCCTTCCACCATTTCAAAAACCGCTGCACGCCTTCTTCTACCGAAACCTTTGGCTGATAGCCAAGTTCTGCCTTTGCGGCTGAAATATTGAGCGTACTGCTGTTTGACAACATGCTCACAGACATTCGCGTGAGCGGCGGTTCGGGGCTGTAGGGAACGAGCGAGTACAAAAACTCGAAAGCGCCGCCAACATAATGGGCGGCATTGCGTGAAATTTTCAGGCTGGGGTGCGGAAAGCCAAGTTCATCACAAATGCGGTTGACCAAACCCCATATCTTCACAGGCTCACCGTTGGAGATGTTGTATTTTTTACCGAGCGTGTTTTCTGGCGATTCAGCACCTAACAAAAGCGCATCCACCACGTTTTGGATGTAGGTCAGGTCTACAATGTTTTCGCCGTCGCCGAGAATGGGCAGCTTGCCGGTTTTGAGCCGAGACAGTAGACGCGGAAAAATGACCGTATCCCCTTCGCCGAACAAGGCGCGCGGACGAATCGAAACCACAGCGAGTCCATTCGCAAAACCTTTGTCCACTTCTTCTTCGGCTAAACGTTTAGTATGGGCATAGTGACTGATGGGTTCTGGCAATGGGTCATTTTCTTTCACATCCATGCGCGAGTTGTAATCAAAATAAAGGCTGGGTGTGGAAACATACACCAGGCGTTTGACATTTTTTTCAAGACAGGCATTCACGATATTGCGTGTGCCGATCACATTGGCTTGGTAGAACTTCTCGAACCCGCCCCAGGGTGAAGGGAATGCCGCGCAGTGAAAGACCAGCTCAAAGTCGGAGAAAGAGGCGGTCACTTCATCCTGTTTGGAAATATCGGCGCGGATGACTTTCATCCCTGCATCTTCCAGTTGATTAAGTTTCGCGGGGTTGCGCCCGAGGGCAGTGACCTGCCAACCCATATTGTGAAGTCTGTAGGCGAGAGCGCCGCCGACAAATCCGGTTGCGCCGGTGACAAGAGTTTTCATTGACTGATTGTAAAACAAAAATCCCCCGCCATTGCTGACGGGGGATAAACGATCATGGTTCTTTAGGCAGCGGCTGTTTCTTCAACCGGCTTCTTCAGAACATAAAGCATACCAGCGGTGACAGCGGTGCCGACGAGTAAGGCAACGATGTACATGCCGAGGTTATCGACTGCATTGGGGATGGGCAGAACAAAGATGCCGCCATGAGGAACATGGAGTTGGCAACCGAACGCCATGGAGAGCGCGCCAGCCACACCAGAACCAACCATGATGGAAGGGATAACGCGGAACGGATCGCGGGCGGCGTAAGGGATGGCGCCTTCGGTGATGAAGGAGATGCCAAGGATGGCAGTGGAGGAAGCGGATTCGCGTTCATCTTCGGTGAAGCGGTTCTTGAAGAGGTAAGCGGCAAGAGCCAAACCGAGCGGAGGGGTCATGCCTGCAGCCATTACAGCCGCCATCGGGGCGGTAACTTGTGTGCTGAGCAAACCGACGGAGAAGGTGTAAGCAGCCTTGTTGACAGGACCACCCATATCGAACGCCATCATCAAGCCGAGGATCAAGCCGAGAATGGCAGCGCTGCCAGTTTGCATGCCGGTCAGGAAACCGGTGAGGGCTGTGAGTGCGGCGCTGACGGGCACGCCGACGACATAGAACATGATCAAACCGACGACCAATGAGCTGATGAGCGGCAGAATGAGCACAGGCTTGAGCCCAGCAAGGTTGCGCGGAAGTTTGATCGCGCCGTTAATCCACTGGGTGAAGTAACCAGCGAGGAAGCCAGCGATGATACCGCCGAGGAATCCGGAACCGGTGACGCCAGCGAGGATGCCGCCGATCATGCCGGGAGCGAGACCGGGGCGGTCCGCAATGGAGAATGCGATGTAACCGGCGAGGATCGGAACCATGAGACCAAAGCCGCCCTTGGCGCCGATGGCAAAGATGTTTGCCCAGAAGGTCGTCCAACCGGTGGCTTCCATGGTGGAACCATCGAGGGCGAGGGTGGCATCGTAAGCGTAGATACCACGGGCTGCGAAACCGATGGCGATCAAAAGACCACCCGCTACGACGAACGGGAGCATGTACGACACGCCCGTCATGAGGTGCTTGTAAGCACCAGATAAATTGCTCTTGCTTGTTGACATTTGCTCTCTCCTTGGAATTATGAATTAATGGCGGCGGTGATCACACCGGCGCCGTCTTTGATAGCTGCATTGCTGGCGGTCTCATAGACCTTCTTGCCAGTAAAGCGGCTTAAATCCACTTTGACATCAGCGGCGATGACGACCAATTCCGCTTCGGCGATCTCTTGCTCGGTCAGGCGATTCTCCACGCCGATCGAGCCCTGGGTTTCCACCTTGATGATGTGACCCAGTTTTTTGGCGCCTTTTTCAAGACCTTCGGCAGCCATGTAGGTATGGGCGATCCCTGTGGGGCATGAGGTAATTGCAACGATCTTCATTCAATCTCCTTTCGTATTTCTTACATCAGTAACGCGACATTCATGTCGCAGCCATCGCGAGATACCCTTCGGCACGGCTCAGGGCGGGAATCTCGCGCTACTGCAAAACAATAGGGGTGATCTCTACCTGCTTTTGAAAGTCGTTGATGACCTTCATCTCGGGCAGGTCGCGCCCAAGGCGGGTGATCATGCTGAGTGAAAAAGCCGTAGCAAGGCGGGCACATTCTCGCAATGACATCTTCTTGCTCAAACCAGCCACCAGCCCCGCCACCATCGCATCGCCTGCGCCGACTGTGGATTTCACGGTCACTTCGGGCGGCTTGGCAATGAAAGCCTGGTCTTTTTCCACGAACAATGCGCCATCTTTACCCATCGAAATGACAACCACGGTCGTATCTTCATTGATAAGCGAAATTGCCGACGAATACACATTTTCAATTCCGGTCAGCGGTTTGTTCACCAGTGCGCTCAACTCGTGGATGTTCGGCTTGATGATGTTCGGCTTGACCTTGACCGACTCGCTCAACGCCTCGCCGCTCGTATCCAAAACGACTCGGCGCTTCTTGGATTTCAACAACTGGATAATGTCTGCATAAAAATCGGATGGCAGACCCGATTGGATGTTGCCCGAAAGGACGAAGCACTCGCACGCTTCAGACATCGCCTCAACCTGTTCCATCAACTTGGAAATGGCGTACTCGCCTGGAGCTTGCCCTGGCATATTCAAGTCCGTGGTGACCTGGTTGACCTCGTCCATGATCTTGATGTTGACGCGGGTCTCGCCTGGCACACGCACAAAGCGGTCTTCGATTCCCTTGCGCTCGAAGTGACGTTCGAACACATCCGCGTTTTCTTCGCCGAGGAAACCCGTCACCGCCACGGGGATGCCGTAATCAGCCAGGAACGAAGCGACGTTCACGCCTTTGCCGCCTGCATCGTAGCGATAGCCCTGACTGCGGTTCACGGTTCCCAGTTTGAAGTGATCCACCGAGATGGTTTCATCCACAGCGGGGTTGACGGTGATGGTGGCAACTTTCATAAAGCGCGCACCTCGGCAGCGGTTCGGCAATTCAACGCGGACTGTGCCAATGCCTGCAAGTCTTTCAAGGATGCTTTGCGCAAATGCGACTTGATGGTCGGGATGGTCGGCACGGTGATGCTCAATTCTTTCACGCCCAAGCCAACCAAAATTGACGCACCTTTGATGTCGCTCGCGGCGCCGCCACAGACCGCCACCCACTTGCCTTCTTTGGTCGCGGCACGCACGGTCATCTCCACCATGCGCAGTACGGCAGGGTTCAATGCGTCGGCTTGTTTCGCCAACTGCGGGTGGACGCGATCCATTGCGAGGGTGTATTGGGTCAGGTCGTTGGTGCCGATGGAGAAGAAATCGACCAGTTTGGCGAATTGATCGGCGAGGATGGCAGCGGAGGGAACTTCCACCATGATGCCGAGTTCGATCTTCGGCGCGCCCACTTCAGCGCGGACTTTTTCGGTGATCTCGATGACCTGCTCCACATCTTCGAGCGTGGTGATCATCGGGAACATGATGCGGATGTTCGTCTCTTTGGCGGCGCGGTAAATGGCGCGGAGTTGCGGCAGGAACAGGTCAGGGCGGGCAAAGCACAGACGAATGCCGCGAATGCCAAGGAAAGAGTTATCTTCTTTGGGCAGGTTGAGGTGCGGCACTTGCTTATCGCCACCGATATCGAGTGTGCGAATGGTAAGCGGACGCCCACCGAGCGCCTTGCCCATTTCTACATACACTTCGTATTGTTCGTCTTCGGTGGGAGTTTTTCCGCTTTCCAAAAAGAGGAATTCGGTGCGCATCAAGCCCACGCCTTCCGCGCCGTATTCCACCGCTTTCACGGCATCTGCCACGCGGTTGACGTTGGCAAAAATTTCAATGACATGCTCATCCTGCGTTTTGGCGGGCAGAAGTCTTTCGGCATAGTCGGCGCTGAGTTGGCGTTTGATCTCTTCGTGCAACTGCTCGGCGCTTTCAATGTCTTCGGGCTGCGGGTTGAGATACAACTTGCCGTTGAAGCCGTCGAGAATGCAGTTCGTGCCATTCGCAATTTCCAACACTGTGTCGCCAGCCGCCACAATGGCAGGGATGCCCATCGCGCGCGCAATGATGGCGGTGTGCGAGGTTGGTCCGCCTTTGGCAGTAACAAACCCCAAAATCAAGTCAGGGTCGAGGTTGGCGGTGTCGGAGGGTGTGAGGTCGTCGGCAACCAAAACGGAAGGAGTACGCGACGCCGCAGGAGACACATCGGCAACGCCAAGCATGTGTCGAAGCACGCGCTGACAGACATCGCTCAGATCCACGGCGCGACCCGCGAGGATGGGGTCATCGAGATTCTTCAACTGGTCAATGCGCGAATGAACGGTCTGCTGCCAAGCCCAGGCGGGGTTGTGTTTCTTTGAAATCAGATCTTCGGTTTCTTTCAAAAGGTCATCATCGTTCAAGAATTCGGCATGAACCAAAAAGATGGAAGCCTGATTCGAGCCGAGGCGCACTTTCACTTCATCGTACAGTTTGTTCAATTCTTTTTGCGCCGAATCAATGGCGCTCTTGAATTGCTTTTTGCCAGAGGTGGGGCTGGTCACTGAGTCTTCGACCACAATCGCTTTGTGCGCGTGTTGGAAAACAACGCCCACCACAATGCCGTCTGAGGCGGGCACACCGTCGGCGTAGGAAACGGTTGAAGTTGGCGACCAGTTCACTCGGTCAAGTTGAGGCGCGTGGGTTTCTTCCTCTTCGCCCAGCCCGCTCTCGATTCCCGCCTTCAACGTTGCCAGCACTTCATCTTCATCCACGCCTTCAGCGGAGACGCGCACGACTGTGCCTTTGCCTGCGCCAAGCTTAAGCAGATTGACCAGACTCTTCGCATCCACGACGAGGTCGCCGCTTCGCACCCGTACCTGGGCTTGATACTGCTTCGCAAGATTCACCAACTCTGTGGCAGGGCGTGCATGTAAGCCCGTTGGGTTGATGATGACGGCTTCAAAATATTTTGCAAAATCAGTTGTATTGGAAGTGGGGGCTGGAGCGGGTCGTTCACCCGTGAGGGCTTCGATGATGTCGTTCTTATCGGTAGTGACGGCGAGTTTGGCGGCGAGTTCTTCGTCAGAGACGACATGTGTGAGTTTGCGCAAGATGCCGAGGTGTTCGCCTGAGGCGGCGCCAATACCCACCACAAGGTGGACGGTTTCGCCTTCGTTCCATGTAACGCCTTCGGGGATTTGCAGAACGGCGATACCTGTCTTGAGGACGAGTTCGCGGTTCTCGGGCATGCCATGCGGAATGGCGATGCCATTGGCGAGGAAGGTGTTGGCAACCTTCTCGCGGTCGAACATGCTATCCACATATCCTGGAGCGATGTTTCCATTTTGAATCAACAAGTTTGCGACTTGTTGGATCGCTTCCTGCTTCGTTTTTGGCGAAGCATCCAGTTCAACTTGTGTGGGGCTGAGTTCGAGCATGGAACCTCGGGTGATTTATTTGGTAGGGCGCCCTTCAAACCCTGCTATTGCCTGAAGGGAAGCCCTACATCAAGGAGAAACTAGTACCAAGGAACTACTGCGTGCGGTAGTGTAAACGATTACATTATTCATGTCAAGACTTCTGCAAGGTCAGTCTGTAAAATTGACCGAAAAGTTGCAAATCTAGGCTATTTTTCGTCGTTTTCGGAAGATTACGTTACACTACTGACCATTACAACCCCGATATTGGGTAATCGTTTTCATTTTTGTTACACCAAAATGGTATAATCCGCCTATGACCAGCATTAAAGACGTCGCCAAAGCCGCGGGGGTATCCACTGCCACCGTATCGCGTGTGTTAGCCAAGAACGCCCCCATCAAACCTGAAACCAGAGACCGCGTGCTCAAAGCCGTAGCGGATTTGAACTACCGCCCGAATTTGATCGCACGAAGTTTGCGCGTGCAAAAAAGCGCCAAGATCGGCTTGGTCGTTTCTGACATCCGCAACCCGTTCTTCACCGCCATCGGTCGCGCCGTGGAAGATGCCGCCCACGAGCAGGGCTACTCTGTGCTGATGTGCAACACAGATGAAGACCCCGATAAAGAAGAACTATATTTAAATCTTTTGTACGATGAAAATGTGGCAGGTGTGATCTTTTCCCCCACCCACCAATTCGATATCCACTCGCAGACCTACAACCAGAAGATGCCTTTCGTGATCATCGACCGCGCGATTGAGTCAAATGACGTGGACATGGTCTTGCTGGATAACGTCGCTGCGGCATACGAACTGACCGAACACCTCATCAGCAATGGTTACAAAAATCTGGCAGGCTTGTTCGGTGACGCCAGTACCACGGGTCAGGAACGCAGCCGCGGATTTCACAAGGCGCTCAAAGACCATCATTTGAATCCTGCCGCGGCGCATTTCATTTCTCCGCGCATTCAGCAGGGCTACGAAACGGCGATGAACCTGCTCAGCCAACCTAATCGCCCTGATGCGATCTTCACCAGTAACAGTATGCTCACAGCAGGCGCATACAAAGCCGCACGCGACAGCAAATTAAACGTCCCTAGAGATGTGGCAGTGGTCGGTTTCGATGACACCACCTGGGGCGCATTGGTCGACCCGCCCATCACGGTCATTGAGCAGCCCACCGAAGAGATCGGTCGCACAGCGACGGAACTACTCTTCCAACGCATTCAAGAACCAAGCCGCTCACCAAAGACAGTGATCTTGAAGGGGTCGCTGATCGCGAGAGGGTCGAGTGTGAAGGGCAAGTAATTGGTAATTAACTCAAGTTGCTACTTACCAATGGATTTTCTCCATTTTCCGTCAAAAACCCTCACCCCTGCCCTCTCCCAACGGGAGAGGGGGAAGCCCGTCCTAACAAAGAATACGTTAATTGGGGTGAGGGAGTGTTTTGTGAACGAGGTAGCAACTTAGATTAGAAGTTATCTCAAAAATGGTAAACTGGCGCTCAAACCCAAGTTGGGAGCGAGCCAATGGAACTTACAGACGAACAATGGGCAGTTGTAGAACCTTTGTTACCTAAACCTGTGAAACGGGCGGATGGAAAAGGTAGACCACGAGTGGATAATCGTGCCATCTTGAACGGCATCCTATGGGTCATGCGAACTGGAGCTCCTTGGCATGATATGCCCAATCGGTACCCACCATACCAAACCTGCCATCGGCGTTTCCAGGAATGGGTCAAAACAGGCGCATTCGAGACCATCCTCAGGAAACTGGTACAGGATGTGAAAGAACGAGGCGACTTAGATCTGACAGAATGTTTCATCGATGGCACCTTTGTCATGGCTAAAAAGGGGGCTCAGGGGTGGGAAAAACCAAGCGGGGTAAGGGTACAAAACTCATGGCAGTGGCAGATGGCGCTGGTTTTCCTGTCGCCATATCCGTTGGAAGTGCTTCGCCGCATGAAGTCAAATTAGTCGAGAAAACCTTGGATGACCGCTTGGTGGACGAAAACCCTGAACGATTGATAGGAGATCGAGCGTATGATAGTGATCCTTTGGACGAGAAGTTAGCCGAACAGGGCATCTTTTTGATCGCGCCACACAAATCCAATCGCAAGAAGCCAAAGACACAAGATGGACGCGAGTTGCGCCGCTATCGCAGGCGATGGAAAGTAGAGCGTTTATTTGCTTGGCTGCAAAACTATCGCCGCATTCTGGTTCGCTATGAGCGTTTTCTTGAGAATTACCTCGCTTTCGTCCATTTGGCTTGTATTGTTATTTTTGTCCGAAACTATTTTTGAGATGCGTTCTAGTTAGTAACTGGCAATTGATGTGCGGGCTGCAAGGTTTGCTAATTTCTCACGGATGATCTTGGAATTATGCCGGACATCGGTGGGAAATTTTTTTAAGAAGAGAAAAGTTTGAATCCGCGATGCTTGGGGGTGATTTTGTGCAAGCGTTTTGAGTTCAGCAATAATCTTCTCTTTGTCTGTTTTCACTCCCTTTTCCAATTCAACCCACAACATAGGTTCACCCTCCACGCCAACGAGGGCGGTACGGAAGACTTGTGGATGCGCATTAAAAATATTCTCAATCTGCTCGGTGAACAGCACATCGTCCTTTGTCTGCACACGGTGAGACTTCCGCCCGCAATACCACAGCCTGCCTTCGTCATCGAAATAGCCCACGTCGCCCATGCGGTGGATAACCTCCACCCTGTCATTCCCTTGCAGGGACAATGTGCGAGGGCGCTCTTGCCTTTTGCCCGAAGCAATCCCTTGCTCCAATCCTGAGATTGCTTCGTCGGGAAGAGCGCCCTCCTCGCAACACTTGCGCCGCACGCCAGTGCAGGTGTGACAAAGAATCTTCGATATTCGATTCGCATCTTCTCTGTGGATGTAACCCCGCGTCGTGGCTGCGCTTTGAACTGTGATCTCCCCAACAACATTTGGTTTCACCGTGAGCGAATCCTGCCACTCTTCAATCGGCTCATCGGTGATGGGAATGATACGCACGGTCACGCCTTCGATGGGTTTTCCGAGGCAAATGCCTGCACCATTTCGAGTCTTCTCTTCCAAGGCAAACACGTCGCGGCTTTCGACTTTGGCAATCGGCAGGGACTCTGTCGCACCGTAGATGCCGAAGAGGGAGGTGTGGTCCGCGAGCAGGTGACGGAAGCGTTTCTGCAGGTCAATGGTCGCGGGTGCGCCTGCGGTGATGATGCGTTTGAGGGAGGAAAGATGCTTCGACTGCGGCGCAACCACCGCGCCTCCGCTCAGCATGAAAGAAGAAAGAATGTCTAAGACCACGGGCGAGGCAAACATGTTGGTGACGTTGAATTTTTGGATCGCACCGATCACTTTGGCGGCATCGGTCTTGCCAGGGACAGGGAAGCTGATGTCTGGGATGACAGAGGTGACGCCGAGCAGGAGATCGATCAACGCATAGAGCGGAAAGGCGGGCAGGTCAACTTCGTCTGGGGTGATGTTGAAGGTGTTTTTCAGCAATTCCAGTTGAGCGGCAAGATTCTCCTGGGTGTAGATCGCGCCTTTGGGCAGACCGGTGGAACCGGAGGTGTAGATGATGGCGGCGGGAGAGTGTTCTTTACGGATTACGGATTGCGGATTACGTAATTCGTAATCCGCAATCCGTAATAGATTTGGAATTGTCAGATTATGCTTTACAGAATCCCTTCCCCAGCCAAAGATCATTCGCAATAAATGCGTGAGCGTGTTACCCACAAAAATATCAGGCTTGGATTCTGCGTAGATTTCGCGGATACTTTTGATTCCCAGTGCAGGCTCTACGAGGATGGGGACGATGCCAAACTTAAGCAGAGCGAGAGCAAAGGGGAAGAAGTCTGCGCTGGGGGGAGTTAATAAGGCGGCGGTCATGCCTGGGGTGCAGCGCCCCGCTTCAAGTCCAGAAATGAAGCGCTGGGTTTGATCCAATATATTTTTGTAGGAGATCGTCTTCCAGTCACCCTCATCAAAATAAATATAAGCAGGCTTATTTGGACAATGAAAGGCGTTTTTCTCGAACACCTGGAAAAGATTCATGTAGTGGATTTTATCCGTTTGTTAGGATATTTGTCAGGATTGGATAGTGATATTTACCACTGTAATTGCCTAGTCAATTACCAAATAATGAATAGAAGTTGGAGATTAATCTTTCAACCGGCTGCAAGTGGATGTTGCCGAGCAGTTACTCGTTGGTTTTGGTTTTTCACGGAGGTGTATATGCAGATGACCGATGAACGTGTTCGAGCTGGTTTAAACCAGGAAGAAGATCTTTCTCTATTGAATGAAGTCAGCATGAAGACCGCGGGCGTTTCGCACCTGGAGATGTGTATTCAGTGCGGTTCGTGCGGCGGGTCGTGCCCTTCGGCGGCGGATATGGACCACACGCCTCGCATGTTGTTTGCGATGTTGCGGGCGGGGATGCGTGAGTTGGTGCTGCAAAGCAATACGCCGTGGATCTGCGTCTCGTGCTACCACTGCGTGGTGCGCTGTCCGCAGGAAGTGCATATCACCGATGTGATGTATACGCTCAAGGGCATGGCGATCCGCGAAAAGAAATTCCGCGATGCGGTTGCACCGGAATTTTCGGAAACCTTTGTGGATATGGTCGAGAAGTATGGGCGCAGTTTCGAGTTCGGGCTGGCGACGCGGCATTATCTGAAACACGCTCCACTGCGGCTGGTGGGAATGAGCACCATGGGCTTGGGAATGCTGGCTAAGGGGAGGATGAGCATGACGCCCCACAAGATCAAGGGCATGACCCAGCTCAAGTCTATTTTGAAAAAAGCCAAGGAAATGGAGCTGACCTCATGAGCGAATATATCTTTTACCCCGGCTGCTCCATGGAAAGCAGCGCCAAGGCGTATTACGACTCGTTGATGGTGATCGCCAAGCCGCTTGGCATCACCTTGAAGGAGATTGATGATTGGAATTGCTGCGGCGCGACCGAATACGTGGGAATGAATCTCATCCCTGCCTATTCGTTGATCGCCCGCAATCTGGCGTTGGCTGCAAAAATGAAGAACGGAACCGACACAGTAGTGGCGCCCTGCTCGGCGTGTTATCTCAACCTGGCAAAAGCCGACTATTACATGGCAGAACGCCCCTCGCTGGGCGAGAAGGTCAACCAGGCGCTGGAGGCGGGAGGTCTGCACTACGAGGCGGGCTCGCTCGATATCCGCCACCTGCTGGATGTCATCATCAACGACATCGGGCTGGATACCCTCAAAGCCAAGGTGGTCAAGCCCTTGAAGGGATTGCGTGTTGCGCCGTACCTCGGCTGCATGGTTCCGCGCCCCGATTATTATCACCGCTGGTCGGATGCGGAACACCCCATTGAACTGGTGGAGGTGCTGAAAGCTATCGGCGCAGAGGTGATCGATTATCCGCTGGCAACGTCTTGCTGCGGCGGGCATATGACCCAGATCGGTCCAGAAACCGCCTACGAGTTGATCCGCCGGCTGATCTCCTCCGCCGATAAATACCAGGCGGACATCATGGTAACCGTCTGCCCGATGTGCCAGATGAATTTGGATGCCTATCAAGGGGAGACCAATCGCTTCTTTGGTACGAATTACCAGATGCCGATCGTGTTCTTTACACAACTCATCGGTCTGGCGCTCGGTTTTCGTCCCGAAGAATTGGGGTTTGGCACCGAGATCACCAGCACAAAAAGGGCATTGGCGCGCATCGGAGTGGAGATTCCTGAGCCGGTTGAAGAAGGCGGTCCACGCCGCAAAAAGGATGAAGGCTTGCCCGTGCCGCCGCGCTTGATCAAGAATGCCAAGGGGAAATCCCTGCATCATCATGTAGAGGAGGCGGAATCATGAGCGCTGAAACCAAAAAACCAAAAGTCGGTGTGTACGTTTGTCATTGCGGTACGAACATTTCCCACACCGTTGATGTGGAGCAGGTGCGCGACTGGGCGGAAAAGACCCTCGGCGCCGAGGGGGTGGTCATCTCGCGTGATTACAAGTTCATGTGTTCCAGCCTCGGGCAGGAATTGATCGAGAAGGATATTAAAGAAATGGGTCTCGACCGTGTGGTGGTGGCAGCCTGTTCGCCCCACCTGCATGAGATGACCTTCCGCGGCGCAAGCAAACGCGCGGGGTTGAACCCCTATCTGACCGAACTGGCATCCATCCGCGAACAGGTTTCGTGGGTTCACACAGATAAGAAACTTGCCACCGAAAAGGCAAAAGCTGTGATCGCCGGAGCCGTGGAACGCGTGGCGCAGAACGAGCCGCTCGAAGAAATTAAAGTTCCGATCCACCCCGATACGCTGGTGGTGGGCGGTGGCATTGCCGGTATTCAAGCGGCGCTGGAGATCGCCAATGCGGGGTTCAAGGTCTATCTGGTCGAACGCGAACCGTCGATTGGCGGGCACATGGCGCAGTTCGACAAGACATTCCCAACCCTTGACTGCTCGGCGTGCATCCTGACTCCGCGCATGTTCGAGGCGGGGATGCATCCCAACATTGAATTGCTGACCTGGAGCGAGGTCACGAACGTGGCGGGCTATGTTGGCAATTTCACAGTGACCATCAAAAAGAAACCGCGCTATGTCATCGAAGAGTTATGCACCGGCTGCGGCATCTGCGTGGAAAAATGCCCCAAGAAAGTTGTGGATGATGTCTATGAAGCCGGTCTGGGCTATCGCAAGGTGGTGTACACGCCGTTCGCACAAGCCGTGCCAAAGTACCCGGTCATCGACGCGCCGAACTGCACCTACTTCCAAAAGGGCACATGCAAAGCCTGCGAGAAATTCTGCCCGACCAACGCCATCGACTTCAACCAAAAGGAAGAGTTCATCAACGTAGAGGTGGGCAACATCATCCTTGCCACCGGCTACGATCTGTTCGATGCGCGGCGCGTCAGCAACTATGGGTATGGGCGCCTCGCCAACGTGTTCACCAGCATTGAGTTTGAACGCATGTGTAATGCAGCAGGTCCAACCTCCGGCAATATTGTGCTGCGTGATGGAAAGACCCAGCCAAAATCGGTGGGCATCATCCACTGCGTCGGCTCACGCGACAAGAACTACAACAACTACTGCTCCAGCATCTGCTGTATGCAAAGCCTCAAATTTGCCCATCTCGTCAAAGAGCGGACGGGCGCAACCGTGTACGATTTTTACATCGACATGCGCACTCCCATGAAAGCCTACGACGAGTTCTATCAGCGGGTGATGGATGAGGGCACGCTCTTTGTGCGCGGCAAGGTGGCGCAAGTTACCAATGCCGCCCACAATGAACATGAAGAAGGCAAACTCATCATTCAGGTGGAGGATACACTGGCGGGCAAACAGCGCCGCATCCCCGTGGATATGGTTGTGCTGTCCATTGGGATGGAACCGCGTCACGACGCCAAAGAAACGAGTCATCTCTTCGGAATTGGGTGCTCGTCTGACGGCTGGTTCACCGAAAAACACCCCAAACTCGACCCGGTCTCGACCATGACGGAAGGCATCATGATCGCCGGTACCGCGACCGGGCCCAAGGACATCCCCGCTTCGGTGGCGCAAGGTGCGGCGGCAGCCGCCCGTGTGCTCGATAAGATCCTGCAAAAGGAAGTGGTGCTCGAACCCATCAAAGCCAGCGTCAACCAGGAACAATGCTCAGGCTGCCGCATTTGCAACGGGTTGTGTCCGTACAACGCCATTCTCTTCCACGAAGACCGCATGGTCAGCGAGATCAACCCTGCCTTGTGTCAGGGATGCGGAACCTGCGTGGCGGCATGTCCGGCTGGAGCCATCAGCGGAACCGGCTTTAGCAACGACCAGATCCTCGCGCAGATTGACGGACTTCTGATGGACGTCAATCTGGCGGGCGCATAAGGAGGTAGACATGAGTGAACAATTTGAACCTGTCATCATCGGCTTCACCTGCAACTGGTGCTCCTACCGCGCCGCAGATCTGGCTGGTACTGCCCGCATGAAATATGCGCCCAATGTTCGCCTCATCCGTCTGATGTGTTCCGGTCGTCTCGACCCGACCTTCATCATGAAGGCGCTGGCAGGCGGCGCAGATGGCGTATTGATTACGGGCTGTCACCCCGGCGAGTGTCATTACATCGAACAGAATTACAAAGCCCTGCGGCGGTACTTGTTATTGCGGCGCGTATTGAAAGGTATGGGCATCGCGCCGGAACGCGTGAAACTGGTTTGGGCAAGCGCCGCCGAAGGCACGAAACTAACGAATGAAATCAATACCTTCGTCGAAGAGGTTCGCGCGCTCGGTCCGCTGGGCTGGAATAAGAAACTGGCAGGCAATGGTCACGTGGTGGAAGAACTGGCAGCAGAGGAGGTGGCAGCATGAGCAAACCGAAATTTGCAATGTACTGGTCCGGCTCGTGCGGCGGATGCGAGATCGCCGTCATCAACATCCACGAAAAGATCCTGGATGTGGATGCAAACTTCGACATCGCTTTTTGGCCTGTGGCAATGGACGCCAAGGTCAAGGATGTTGAAGCATTGGAGGATGGCGCAATCCTGCTCACGCTTTGGAACGGCTCCATCCGCAATGAAGAGAATGAGCACATGGCGCACCTGTTGCGTAAGAAATCCAAGATCCTGGTTGCCTTCGGTTCATGCGCTACCGAGGGCTGCATCCCCGGACTCGCCAACCTTGCACCCCTGCATGAGATCTTCGATGTAGCGTTCCACACCATTTCCACCGACAACCCGCAGGGCATCCACCCTCAGCCGGTGACAAAAGTTCCCGAAGGCGAGATCAGCATCCCGGTCATGAAAGACCGCGTGTATACGCTGGCGCAGGTCGTGGATGTGGATTACTACATGCCGGGCTGTCCGCCGGAAAGTCATCAAATCGCAGCGGTGATCGACCTGGTGATTCAAGTCTTGCAAGGCAAGGCAGAACTGCCGCCCAAGGGATCGGTCATTGGGGCGGGCGGCTCGACGGTCTGTGAAGAATGCCCGCGCAAACGCGGCGTGAAGACCATCAAAGCCTTCCACCGCATTCAAGAAGTTGCGCCGGTAGACCCGGATATCTGCCTGCTCGAACAGGGTGTGCCTTGCAATGGACCCGCCACCCGCAGCGGCTGCGATGCGCGCTGTCCGAACGTGGGAGCGCAGTGCATCGGGTGTTATGGTCCTGCCGAGGGTGTCATTGATTACGGCGCAAGGCTGGTGACGGCTTTCGCATCGGTGATCGATGCCACCGAGCCGGAGGAGATCGAACGCATCCTGGATGGCATCCCCGACCCAACCGGTCAGTTCTATCGCTTCAACCTGGCAGATTCGCTTTTCAGGGCGAGTGCATCATCATTCAAGAAGAACGGTCAATCCCCGGCAAAAGCATCCGGGGCATAGGAGGCAGGCATGGAACGAATCACAATTGATCCCATCACCCGTCTGGAAGGTCACGGAAAGATCGACATCTTTCTCGATGGCAACGGCGATGTTGCCAATTCCTACTTCCAGATTCCCGAATTGCGCGGCTTTGAACGCTTTTGCGTGGGTCGCCCGGTGGAAGAAATGCCCCTGCTGACCAACCGCATCTGCGGCGTATGCCCTGAAGCGCACCACATGGCAGGAGTCAAAGCGGCAGACGCCGTCTATAACGTAGACCCGCCGCGCACCGCCAAAATGCTGCGTGAACTGCTCTACATGGCGTTCTACGCCACCGACCACACCACCCACTTCTATGCGCTCGCCGGACCCGACTTCATCGTCGGACCTGATGCGCCCGTGGCAGAACGCAATATTCTGGGCGTCATCCACAAGGTCGGGTTGGAAATCGGCGGCAAGGTCATTCAGATGCGTAAGTTCGGACATCGCACCGTGGAGATGATCGGCGGGCGCAAGGTGCATCCTGCCTCTGCCATCCCCGGCGGCGTGACCAAGATTCTGAGCGAAGAGGAACGCAAAGAGATTGAAGAAATGGGACGCTGGGCAATTGACTTTGCCCTGTTCAGCCTGCAAGCCTTCAACGACATTGTGCTGTCGAACAAAACCTATCTCGACCTGATCGTCGGTGATGTGTACACCCACAAGACCTATTACATGGGGCTGGTGGACGAGAACAACAAGGTCAACTTCTACGATGGCAAGGTGCGCGTCGTAGACCCCGACGGCAAAGAGTTCTGCAAGTATGCCCCGCATGAATACATGAACCACATCGCCGAGCATGTTGAACCGTGGACCTATCTCAAATTCCCGTATCTCAAGAACGTGGGCTGGAAAGGCTTTGTGGATGGCAAAGACAGCGGTGTATACATGGCGACCCCGCTCTCGCGCCTCAACGCCGCCGACGGCATGGCAACCCCGCTCGCGCAGGAACAATACGAAAAGATGTACGCCACGCTGGGCGGCAAACCTGTGCATCAGCGGCTTGCCATCCATTGGGCGCGCCTGATCGAACTGCTCTATGCGGCAGAACATTGGGTTGAACTGGCAACCGACCCTGAGATCACTTCGCCCAACGTCCACAAAAAGCCGACCGGGATTCCCACCGAAGGCGTTGGCATCGTCGAAGCGCCGCGCGGCACGCTCACGCATCACTACTGGACGGATGAAAAGGGTCTGCTCACCAAGGTCAACCTGATCGTGGGCACCACCAACAACTACGCGCCGATCCAAATGTCCACCAAAAAAGCCGCGCAGAGTCTCATCAAAGGCGGCAAGGTCAGCGAAGGTCTGCTCAACATGGTCGAGATGGCGTTCCGCGCCTACGACCCCTGCTTCGGCTGCGCCACCCATGCCCTGCCCGGTCAGATGCCGCTCGAAATCACCATCCATAATTCCGATGGCGAAGTGAAGGAAGTGTTGAAAAGATAACCATCAAGTCATGGAACAGGTCGAAGGTCAAAAGTCAACCGACTTGCGACCTTTGACGACCTTGAAGACCAAAACATGCAGACAATCATCGTTGGACTCGGCAACCCCATTTTAGGAGACGACGGAGTCGGCTGGCGCGTGGCGGAGGAAGTCAGCGCCCAAAGCGGAATTATGCTTGGCGACGCGCCGCTCCCGCATCCTTCTGCGCCCAGGCCTGATCCTGTCACGATAGAACGTTTCTCGCTGGCAGGACTCAGCCTGATGGAGCGCCTGATCGGATTCGACCGCGTCATCATCATCGACTCGCTCAACACCGGGCAGCGCAAGCAGGGCGAAGTGATCGCCTTCACCCTCGCAGACATGGATGATCTGACACACGGTCACAGCGCATCGGCGCACGATGTCTCGCTTAAGAACGCGCTCAAAATGGGGCGCAGCATGGGCGAAGCCCTGCCCGACGACTTGCACGTTCATATCATCGCCATTGAGGCGCAGCACATCTACGATTTCAAAGAAGACCTTACGCCGCAGATCGCGGCAGCCGTCCCTGTGGCAACCCAAAAAGTGCTTGACCTGATCCACGAATTCACACAAACGGAGGCAGCATGATCTCTCCCGAACTTTTGAAGAAATTCGCCTTTTTCGGCTTACTCAACGAAGCACACCTGCGTGAACTCGCCATGATCTCAGAGGAAGTGTCCTTTGGATCCGGCGTGAATATTCTCGAAGCCGATGCGCCTGTAGACGCCCTCTACCTGTTGACGAGCGGTCATCTTGATCTGTATTCCGTTTCGCAAGACAAGCACGAACCGAAGTTACGCAAAGAATTTCTGGTGGGTGAGGTCAGCCCGGGCGAACCGTTTGGCATCTCTGCCCTGACCGATCCCTATATCTCGATTGCCCTTGTGCGCGCCGATACCGCCTGCACAGCCATCAAAGTTGAAGCGGTGAGTCTGCGCGATCTTTGCGAAAAGGATCATGACATGGGCTATGCGCTTACACGTCAGATCGCACGGTTTGCGCTTGAGCGGTTGGCATATACCCAGGCGCAGCTTGCAGCGGCAAGGGCGTAGAAAAAGGCTCAGGTTCTCCGCTCAGGCTTGGGCGGGGAAAGAAGCGCGGTATGTCCAACATCCCCTACTCCACTGGCTGTTTTCCCCTGCATCTTGCACTGCTTTCATGCGGGGAGAATTTCCATCCGCTGGGGTATTGGACGGTGATCGGCAAGGAACCGTTTCGTTTTTTGGTCTCGATCGGGCTTGGAAATTACACCCTCAAGTTAATGCGGCAACACAACGAAGCCGCGCTGCATTTCTTCCCGTGGAGTGCGCGGGAATGGGTGGTGCGGTCTGGGTACATCAGCGGAAGGGATGTGAGCAAAGCCAGCCGCTTCAACTTGAACCTTGTGGCTGCGGAGAAACTCCAAGCCACCAAACTGGTCGACGGGTATGAGAACGCCTATGAGTGTGTCGTGCTGAGTGAAGTGAAAAGTATCTCTGTAGACCATGCCCAGTTCGCGCTGGAAGTGGTTGCCGCGCATGAGAACGTCTCCGCTGAAAAACGCGACCCAATTCTGTTCTTTACGCAAAAGAACTTTATAAACTTGCGCGGCGAACAATGGACGTTCAAACGATAACGGCTTTAGACTTAAGCAAGGGACGGTTGAACGATTTTGGTGAAAAAGATACCTGCAGGTCTGTCTATCACATGAAAGGAGAATGACATGACTACGCAACCGATCCAGGATACCGAACCCGTTGAAGACCCCAACGCCATGTTGGAAAAAGCCCTGATCGATGAATACCTCAGAGAGAAGGGCTATTCCCATGAAGACTTGAAGAAACTGCCGCCGGAAATCGTGGAAAAACTGATGAAGGAAGCCTCGCAATACGCCTCCCTCAAATTGGAGGAGGTGGAAGCGCGCGCGCACTTCGTCAAGGAATTGCACGACGACGCCTCTTCTCTGGAAAAATAATAGTTGCCGTACCAACCATGATCTACACTGAGGCGCTTCCGCCAACAACCTTGGGACAAGGAAAACATTATGAAAACGATAATCGTGGGGCTTGGGAATCCCATGCTTGGAGACGACGGAGTCGGGTGGCGTGTTGCATGTGAAGTCTAGGCTCAACTGCCGTCTGACACCAACATAGACGTGGTATGCCTGTCGCTGGGCGGGCTGGGGCTGATGGAGCGTTTGATCGGTTATCAGCGCGCGATCTTGATTGATGCGTTTGCATTGAAAGAGAATGACGAGATCGGCTCGATCTTAATCATGAAGTTGAGCGACCTGCCGAATTATTCGGCATACCACACCAACAGCATGAAGAATAGTCCACTGCAAACCGCCATCGAATTGGGTAGACGTATGGGGGCGCAACTCCCCGAAGAGGTGGATGTGGTGGGGGGGATTGCCACAGACCAGATCCATGAATTTAACAAGGCTCTTTCGCCCCGTCTTGAGAATGCCGTGCCATTTGCCGCACGAATCGTGCTGGATTTGCTCGGTTTGCGAACAACAGTCGTATCCTCTCAAAAATTCGGGGGGAGAGTCTCTCAAGCCCACGAGCCACTGAGGTTGAGTTCATGAGCGCGCTTTGTCACCAAAAGGGACATGGGAGGGATCTGTTTTGTTTCGGCAACAC
>Ga0172373_10003152_pt1 | contig 24445 bp, 30 predicted proteins | sample Lak10m_2_FD_114546 | JGI IMG/M metagenome (GOLD analysis project Ga0172373, IMG submission 114546) | Freshwater microbial communities from Kabuno Bay, South-Kivu, Congo - kab_092012_10m | ecosystem: Environmental > Aquatic > Freshwater > Lake | place: Democratic Republic of the Congo...
AAGCCAAAGAACACTTACGATACTTCATCGTTTATGAATGATTATGCTTCAAATGAAAGTGATATGTATCTAACAAGAAGTGAGAGAAAAAAACTTAGAAGAAAAGGAATAATAGTAGCATCACAACCTATCATTCCTAAACTCAAGGAAATAAAACCTAAAACACAAGCACAAAGGGAAACATTCGACTCTTATTATAAGGATAAAAATCTTGTTTTACACGGAGTAGCAGGAACAGGGAAAACTTTTTGTGCTATGTATTTGGCACTAGAGTCTGTTCTTACTGGCGATTCGCCTAAACCAATAGTCATTATAAGAAGTGTTGTGCCTGTGAGAGATTTAGGGCATATGCCAGGTAAACTGGATCAAAAGATAGAAATGTATGAAGCGCCGTATGAAGAGATTATCTCCGAGTTGACTGACAAGACATATGTTTGGATGAAACAACACAAATATATTGAGTTTACTTCCACATCATACTTGCGTGGAATGACATATCGAGATTGTGTCATCATTGTAGATGAGTGTCAAAACATGTCGGAAGCTGAAATACACACAATAATGACCAGAGTAGGAGAAGGATGTCGCGTCATATTGTGTGGAGACTTTTCACAAAAAGACTATATGAAGGAAGCATCTGGTATAAACACATTGCTGAAAATAACAAAAAAAATGCGTTCCTTCAATGTAGTCCAATTCTATAAAGAAGATGTGGTTCGTTCTGGATTTGTGAAAGAATACATTCTAACACGATTGGAATTAGAAGAAAAAGGAATGCTATAAGCATTTTCTCTTGTGTATCGTATAATTACCTAAATTGAACTCCTTATGACACACATCACACATTTTTCTTTGTTTGTGTAGCGTGAGCATCTGTTGTCTATTATATTCTTTCTGTGATTCAGTTCTTGTGTGTTTGCCAATTTTGGAGGAATCTTTTCTATGTCTTCTCATCTTAGCCAAAGATTCCTCCGAATGTTTCTTACCGTAAAAATGATTTGCTTCACCTTTTGTTTCTCTATACTGAAAAGACTTCTTTACTTTTTCGCCTGTTTGTCGTAGAATATTTGAAGTTTCCTTTGAAAGATTTTTGTTCCATGGGGGTTTTCCATACATAGGATTATTTTTACCAGAAAATTTATCACTCATAATTTTGCGCTGTTCTGGAGTAAATGTAGTGTTGGCACTTCCATCTCCACCATCTGTCATGTTCCTGAGGATGCCTGTTCCAATATCCTTTCTACCATACCATCTAATGTAGAATCTTTCTAGGGCCATGGCACCAATATTTGATAAATTGGATTCCATAATGACTATTCTATCCTTTTCAGGCAATCCTACTGTATGACGTTTATCATATGCCCTATTACCTTTGCCTTTGCCGATATAATATGGTGTTCCGTCTTCGCGTAAGTATGCGTATATGTAATAGATTAATTGAGATTGATAAATAGACATATGCTGATACTCCTTACAGTATTAGGGTGGATGGGTGCTGATACACCGCGATCCACAAGTATAAATATATTTATACAACATAAAAACGCAATGGAGGGGCTATGAGCATCAGAGACAGATTTTTTACAATACTAGAAGAGATACGACTTGAAGAGGGTAATCCATTAGCCAAAGTCGATAAGGCTATGAGGAATACCGGCAAGCGCGGCAAGACAGCATACATGGCTACCATCTCTGCTGACAGAGGTGGTATGACAAAGAAAGAAAAACACGAAGCACACGGCAGATTACAAGCAGCTATACAAAGACATATTGAAAAAGGTATGTTACGAATGATCGGCGGTCCAAAGCAGAGCGGCGAGTATCGTTATGCTGATCCTGAACCAGGAGAAGAAGGTGTAGCAAAAGAGAAGTCTTATGTGCTTGCTCCAGGTTCACACAAGAAAGCCAGAACAAACTTCCATCGCATCATGAAGAAGTTGGGGCGTGATGCTGGGCAAGAATCTGTGTTGAAGATAACCAAAGTAGGTGAGAACAGACCAGCAGGATCACTTCTATACACAACAGGACCAAAAACAGGCAAATCTGAAAATGTAGGTAGAATGCAAATGAATGCACCTATGACTACAGGATCAGGAAGAACAAAGTTCAAAAACAAAGAAGCATCTATTGTGGTAAAAGAGTGATGATTATCAGTAAAGAAGAGTATGCTCGGCTAGAAAATGAGTATGTGAAAGAGCAATTCAAGATGACTAATCCAAAGCCAAGTGGCATGTGTGGCACTTGGAGTTGGCATATACAAACAAAGAAGGCTTTCGCAAAGCTCATGGAACAAAGAAATGAAGACATTCAAACAATACTTAGAAGAAAAAGAAGCATCGGGCTGGCTCAAACCAAACGGCTCTGTCATTCTCAATCGTAGCCGCCGTTATAAAGATAAGGGCAAGCCACAAAAACTAACACATGGTGATACATATACAGATCACACAGGTGTAGAGATGAGAGATGCACGACAAGGTTTCTATGATGATTATGAAAGACATATTGAAGGCGCATTGAAAAAAGGATGGACGAGATTTCATATTGAACATGATCCTAAGAGTAAGACATTTCATGGTGTAGTACAAGGGCAACAAAGGTTTAGAAACAAGCCAAGGCACCAGAAAGCCATTGAGCGTATCAAGAAAGTGTTGGCTGGTAACCGTGACGCGGCCAAAGAACACAAAGATGAGATAGAAAGATTTAGAGAATGAAGACCTTCAATTTCGTACAGGGCTTGCCCGACCTTAAATCATTAGAAACTGACGAAAGCACAGGCGAAAGATTCTACATTTCTCCAAACGGCAAGAAACTGCCTTCTGTCACAACTGTCCTTGGCCATTTCAAGAAGAGAGTGATGGTTGAATGGCGCAATCGTGTCGGGCATGAGGAAGCGAACAAGATTTCCACACGCGCGTCCATGCGCGGGACCAAGTTCCATAACATGATGGAATCATATCTAAGGAACGAAGAAGACTTCCTGAATGGTGTAATGCCAGATATGAAACAATCTTTTCATGACATGCAAGAAACACTTGACTTGATTGACAATATACACTATATTGAAGGGCAGATGTATAGTGAACGTCTCGGTGTTGCAGGAAGAACTGACTGTATTGCAGAGTTTGCTGGTGTTCTTTCCATCATTGACTTCAAGACTTCCACAAAGCAAAAGAAAGAAGAGTGGATTGATAATTATTTTGAACAATGCACCTGCTATGCTCTTATGTACGAAGAACTTGTGGGTAATCCTATTGACCAGATTGTTATCCTTATTGCAACAGATGATAGTGATAGACCTCAAGTGTTCGTTAGAGATAAGAATCAATACGTACAAAACTTGCTAGAAAAGATCCACCTCTATAAACAGGAAAACCTATAATGTATCTGGAAACATGGATGATCGCTGCACTTGTTCTTTCTTTTGGTGCATGTGCATGGTTTAGCAGAAAGAGTGGCTTTGCATATGGTGCAATGGCAACACTTGAAATGTTGGAACGCGAAAGACTTATCAAGGTAGAAGAAGACGGTTCAGTCAAGCGTTGGGCGCCTTACAATGATGTGCCTAAGAAGTCAACTCGCAAGAGAAAGTGATATAAATGAAACGTTATGTGATTGGTGATATTCACGGTTGTTATGATGAGTTGGTTACGCTGTTAAGCAAGATCGAAGAACATGCGGCTGGTCAGAAGTATAAAATTATTTTTGTCGGTGACTACGTTGATCGTGGGCCCAACGTTAAAGATGTTGTGAATCTCGTTATGGAACTCGATCATAAAGGACATTATGCTCTGATGGGTAATCATGAGGATATGATTCTTGCTGGAGAATACATGTATGCGGCTGAAACAATTGTCAGTTTCGGTGGCTTTCGTGGTCATTACATTCCTGAATATGTTGCCGCTTGGATGAGTAGGCTTCCAAAGTATTATGAAGACGATACAATCATTGTTGCTCATGCTGGCGCAAAGCCTGGTGTGCCAATGAATGAACAGTCTGACGCAATGCTTCTCTGGTACAGATATGAAGAACGCGGCCCTGCTCTCATGGGCAAGCATTTCTATCACGGGCATACTCCGTTCAGAGGTTTTATTGATACTAGAGACGATAGAACCAATGTAGACACTGGATGTGTCTATGATGGGCAACTGACCGCTGCTATTGTTGGTGATGATGGTAAGCCAGAAGACTTCATTCATGTGCCAAAGAAGGGCGGCATGTATGATATGAGCGATGCGAAAGAGAGAGGTTGGGAAGTCTAGTGAAAAGTAAATCTTTATCTTATATCTTTGAGGAAAGGATGTTTGATTCTCCTTTAGTAAACGTTGAAGATAAAATACAGGTATTACAAATTATAGGAAATCCTTCCTATACACTATCAAAAGATAAACATCTCATGTTCGAAATACTTTTCCGCGAAAAATAGAATCGCAAGATGGAACATTCAGTAGAGAAACATCGGCTACTGTCTTACATAGTAAACGAAGCATGATACGGACCCGGTTTCGATACCGGCATCTCCACCATAACTTTATGGGGATGAAAGGGCATCGACGTTTGTGTAGACATTTACTTAGGATTTCGAGAGGCGACTGTCGTAAACAGAGCAAACTCTAAATGCAGCGAATGACAACATTCCTCATCGTTACGCCCTAGCGGCCTAACATGCGTTCGGTGGGTTACGTGGAAACAGAAAACCCACCACTTTACACACTCATAACACAGGAGATATAATATGGGTAAGACACCTTATGAACTACGCTACGAACTTCTTGCCATGGCACAGAATATCATCACTGAAAATCTAATGAACGAACGTATGCGTTTAGAAAATGATTGGGGGCTGGAACGTGAAAAGGCTTCTATTGCTCTTTCAATGAACAAGGAAGTAACTCTTCCTCCATATCCCAAGATGCCATCTCTTGATGCTCAGAGTATTATCAACATGGCAGAAGCATTAAACAAGTTTGTGTCCAAGAACGACTAAATATTACAAGCGCAAAAATAGCGAGGTCTGTATGAAAGTCGTAAAGCCAGTTTATATCTGGTGGGTCACAGTTCTAGCCACTTCTACTGGTATGTTCTGGGCATACTATCACGGAATCATTACCAAGATTTGGCAAGATGATGTGACAATGATTACATCTCTCCTCGCTATTCTCTTTGTTATAACGATGAGTCTTATCGGATATATCTCATATACAAAGAATTTCAAAAGCAAGATTGTAGATGCTTGCTGGTTCCTCTCAGAGCAAATGCTGGCCCTCGGAATGTTGGGTACAGTTATCGGCTTCATCTATCTTCTCACTTCAGGTATCACAAACGCTACTGTCGCTGATCCTGCAAGTCTTGCTGCTCTACTTGCTAATATGTCTGTTGGTCTTGGTATTGCTCTATACACAAATGCTACAGGCATTCTGTCAAGTCTCATCACAAAAGCACTGCTATATGCGGTAACATATGACGATGAAGAATAGCAGAAAGTTTGATTTCCGCACCGCATACATTGATATTCTGATCGCTCTTCTCATGGGAACAGTTGTTATCTTTATGTTGACAACTCTTCTCATTGCTCCAATCACACAAAACGAAGCCGGCATCAAAAAGAATGCCGACTATGTTGTCACACTAGAATGGCCCAATGAATTGGACTGTGATGTTGATTTGTGGATTCGTGACCCTCTCAATAACATTGTGTCATATCGTCAGATGGAATCAGGGCTGATGTACTTTGAGCGTGATGATCAAGGCAAGCGCCGCAGTGTCTATGAGATTGACGGCAAAGAAATCGTGATTGATCCCGACAACAAAGAATTTGTCACTCTACGCGGCACATTTGAAGGTGAGTATATCGTCAACGTTCACTTATATTCTTGCTTAAGAAAAGAAACAAATCTTGGAATGAAAGCAGGAGAACTGATAGAAGTTCCGCTGAAGGTTGAGATTGTTCGTATCAATCCTGACTTTATTGTTGTAAAGCACATTGAGATGAGACTGGATTCAATCTGGCAAGAGAAGACTGTCGTTCGCTTTGTGATGGATGACAAGAAGAACATTATTCGGTTTAAGAATGATTATGTTTCAGTCAGAACAAGTGGAGTATCAGGACCATGACGCAGACATTATTATTGATGACAGGTCTATTTACTGCAATGACAATGGCTGTTGCATTCTACTGGAACAATACGATAGTAAAATTTGTTGTCATTGCTATGTTTGTGTTTCTTGCTAACACAATCTATTTCTCACTTGACGGCGTAAAAGGATGGCCAGCAGAAGAGCCAGCGGAGGTCAAAGGGCTTCTTGCTTCTGTTGTTGTCGTAAATCCATCCAGCGATGATGATGGTGGCATCTATATCAGTTTGTTCCCCACACTACCCAAGAAATGGTATGAGTATGATTACCCTCGTCATGCACCAAAGACATTCTTCGTTGAATACTCAAACGACCGCGCTGCTGAATTTGAACTAGCAAAGAAAGCAATGGAAGAAGGCAAGGAAGTTCGTATCAATGGTATACCGCCAAAGAACAGCAAAGGCTCTGCTGAAAATGCAGACGAAGGTGAAGCAGATACTATCGCAGGTACTATTGAAAATCTAATGAAGAGATTATTACCCAAACAGAAAGACACATATAAGCCGGAAGTACCTGATGTTGAGATATTAGCACCATCTGTTCCGCTTGAGAAAGGAACTGAATAATGAAGTATCTATTAACAGTTATTTTATCCATATTTCTTGTAGGATGTGCAAAAGCAAAGACATCTGATATTGTAGCGGATGTGAAAGATGGTGTGGTATACATCACAAACGAAATCAATCCAACGCAAGGCGGCGCTGGTACAGGCTTCATTGTAAACGATAATCAGATTGTCACTAATCTACATGTCGTAGACGGACCAGGCAAGATTTCTGTGTACTCTGATGACTCACAACGAAAGTATGCTGCGACAATCGTGTATAAAGATTTTGTTGCAGACATTGCTGTACTCAGATTGTATGAATGGGAACTATTTGAAAAGAATGAAACACCAGTCAATCTATCATTCGGTAATAGCACTGTGATGAATCTTGGTGATCGCGTCATTGTTATCGGGCATCCGTGGGGTTTGACTTGGACTGTATCTGAAGGCATCGTATCTGGTAAAGATAGGCGCCCTGGTCAGAATCCTAGATTCCTGTTTCAAGTAGACGCTAATCTTTTCCAAGGTAACTCAGGCGGTCCTATCTTCAATGACAGAGGGCAAGTTATTTGTGTCAGTACATTGATGCTTGCAATGGAAGGTGGATCATATGGCTTTTGCGTCCCTTCTGATCTAGTGGAAAAAGTTTTACATGACTTCAATGTGTTCAATGAAATTCGGTGGCGTGTAATGAACGTGACAGCGGGCTTGACAGATGATGGTGGTTCTGTTATATTGAATGAAGTTGAGTCTGGTGGTGCTGCTGATAAGGCAGGCATCAAAAAGGGTGATAAAGTTGTTGCTATTCATACCCCACATAATGTTCCAAACGGTGTCAAGGTAACAAATCCTAATGACATGATTACCGAACTGGCCAAACTCAAGGGTGATGAAGAGAACATTAGTCTATTGATTGATAGAAACGGAGAATTGATGATGATTGACATAAAGACAAATTTCAGACTGTCCAAGGATTACACTCCAGATCAGGCTAAGTGATATGCCTACGAAGGATGAGATGACTACCTTTTCTTTGACTATTGAGAGCATGGTCAAAGAGAAGGAAATTCCTTACATGGACGCTATTATTCTGTACTGTGAGCAAACTGGGCTTGAAGTAGAACTTGCTGCGAAACTCATTTCAGGTTCTCTTAAATCAAAGATTCAGCTTGAGGCTGAAGAACTCAACTTTCTACCCAGATCAAACACTGTGAAACTTCCATTGTAAATGTCTAAGCAATCAGGATATGAAGTCTACTGTCTTTATCTTGCGCTGAAAAATCACTTTACACTTGACAAGTATGACTATTTTCTTTACAATGGTAAAGTCAAACATGTTAGTAAGGAATCTTTTTTAGCAAGAAAAGACAGATTTCAGTTTGAGAAGCTGGCCAGAAAGTGTGACAACCCAATGATACACATCATGGTCAGTCTCTTACAAGATAAGACATGGATTGGCGATATGTTAGATGATGAAGCGTTTGATGCTACAAAACGCTATGTGAAGAAAGTCCAGTCCATGTCTTACATTTTCAAGAATGAACTAGAACAATATGATAACCTCAAGGCTCTGTTCAAAACAGAGGACAATGGTTATCCTATGATACTGAATGAATATATGCGTGGTGATGTGTCATTTGAGACTGTCATCATCCTAGATACTTTCGTTGGTTTCATGGCTAAGTTTGATGCTAAACTCAAGGATGATTACCTATGGTCCAAGTTCAGCTTCAAAGCACGGAAGTTTGCACCGTTTCTGCTGAGAGAAATTGATAAAAATAAATTCAAAGACCTCTTGAAAAGCAGATGAATGCAACTATATAGTATTGACAGAGCGAGATTGTTCTGTTATTATACACTGATAATACGAAAACATACACTGATATATGGAGAAATACAATGTTAAACTTTGCATCCCTCAAGAATTCTTCAACTGACCTCAGCCGTCTCACTAAGGAAATTGAAAAGATCAACGCGCCTCAGGGTTCTGACCGCGAGGAAGATACTCGTTTCTGGAAGTTAAGCCGTGATAAGTCTGGTAACGGCTCTGCTGTTATTCGCTTTCTTCCTGCTCCCGCAGTAGACGGTGATGATTCACTTCCTTGGGTTCGCTACTTCGATCATGGCTTCAAGGGTCCTACTGGTAAGTGGTACATTGAGAAGTCTCTGACGACTCTTGGGCAGAAAGATCCTGTTTCTGAATACAACTCCCAGCTTTGGAACGCATCTAGCGATGACAACTCTTGGCAGCGCAAGCAGGCCCGTGACCAGAAACGCCGTCTGCATTACATATCTAACATCTATGTTGTCAAGGATCCTGCAAATCCTGAGAACGAAGGCAAGGTCTTCCTGTTCGTCTTCGGTAAGAAGATTTTCGACAAGATCACTCTTGCTATGAATCCTGAATATGACGGCGATACACCTGTCAATCCGTTCCATTTTTGGAACGGCGCTAACTTCAAGCTTCGTACTCGTATGGTTGCTGGTTATCTGAACTATGACCAGTCTACCTTCGATATTCCCAAGCCACTGTCTGATGATGACAGTGAACTTGAGAAGATTTGGAAGTCTGAATACTCACTCAAGGAATTCGTTGACGCCAAGAAGTTCAAGTCTTATGATGAACTGAAGAAGCGCCTTGATGAAGTTCTTGGTGCTGCTGGTACAGTAAACGACCAGATCACCGATTCAGTTACTCAGTCTAAACCGACATTTGAGTCGTCAAAGCCGCGTAAGTCTGTTGAAGATACTGTGCCGTTTGATACTGATGAGGACGAGGATCTGAGTTACTTCAAGGCTCTGGCCGAGTAATCTTGTTGCAGCGTGAGAGAGAAGAGAGGGAGTTTTGGCTCCCTCTCTTTTTATGCAACATAATCGCCCATTGATGTGTTACCCATTCTGATTTGTAATGCTGCTCTAAGTGCAGTTGCTGTTGGTTTCTTAATCTCTGAAGTTATATTTGAATAAGGCCTACTAGGAACTTTAGAAGCTGTCATACTTGATCTTTGCATAGGAGGTTTCTGCTGGTCTTCATTCATCTGAGGAGCGACATCAACATCATTCTTAGCTGGTGTCAAGGCTTCGGCTTTCATCTTTGATATAGGTTCAACTTTCACCTGCTCTGCACCATACTCTGAGATTTTAGTTCTTTGAATTACTTCTCCACTCGTAGGCGCGCGAGTGATAATTTCGTTTTCTCCGTAAGATGGTACTATGCCACCTTGAGCCATTGTTTTTATGGGTATAGTCTGTGATTGTGGTTCTTCAGTCGTAGTAGCAGTTTGAGGTGGCACAACTTCTTGTGCTTGTGTAGTCGTAGTAGCAGCAACTCGAACAGGGAGTGTAACATTTGTTGATGTTGCGGCAGGTTGAGCTTTTGTTACACTATCAGAATCTTTTGGTAATACAGATGTTTTTGGTTCAGGCAATGACGCAACGGTTGGTTCAATTTCTTGTTTTGGTCCGTATGCCAGTTTTGCCATTTCAGGCAACTTTTCTGGTTCTATATCCATCGTTGTTTTTTCAACACCAAATTTTCTCATATATTCTTCGGTATAACCACCAAAAATACTACCTCCAGGTTGTCCTAAAGATTGAATACCGTCTCTAGCTGGTAATCCTCCTATATCATAGTGTTGAGTATCAAAAGCATACTCACCACCAAAAAGAGCGCCACTACGACCATAAACCGTTTTATATCTATCGTCTTTCAACACGTCTTTTTTATATATTCTAGCCAATTCTATGTTTTGATGCAGCTTCAAATATTCGTCGCCAGCTTCTCCTGCACCTGCTTGTGTAGGAAAATTAGCTAATCTTTTTCCTGTTTTCTTACCTGTTTTTGGATCAATCTCAAAAATCTCAAAGTCTAAAGCTCGTCCTTTTAAATGTTGTGAATTCTGAGTAACCGACGATGTTCTTTTTCCACTGTTCGGACCATAGATTTCTACTTTCAAATTAGGATTTTCAGATTCAAATTTCTTAATACCCATTTCTGTTATTTCAAGAAGTCTAGAATCAACGTCAACTAAATTAGCACCGTCTGGGTTTCTTTCTTTATTGTTTAAAAAGTTCAATGCTGATTCTGTTGTGGCATTTACATCTAAACCTTCTGCTACCGATTTCAATTCACTAGCAGATGGAGTTTGCGAGGCCACTTCTTGTACTACTGACATTGCGTCTGGGTGTTCAACAGGTGTTGTTTGATTTGCAACAGCTTCAGTTAAATCTAGGTTATAAATTTTTTCATTGATAGAAAATACATTTGTTGCCCTTTGCATACCTTTTTTTGTTTTTAAAATATGCCATCCGTAGTCAATAGATAGAGGTCGTATTAATTGATCGGGAGTAATGTTGGGGTTGTTTAAGTCTTCTTCTAAATTTCTACCGCCGGTGCCTTTAGAGTATACATCTTTTGCCATTTCATAAGCAATCTGATCTTGAGCTTCAGGCGAAAAATCAGCTTTACCCGTTTTAGGATCAATCAATCCTAATTTTTTGGCAAATGGTACATAGTTAGATGCTAAAATCTGATATCTACCGGCTGCTGTGTATCCTACTTTATATCCTTTTTTACTTTTGTTACCATCATCAAAAGGATGTCCTTGAGATAAATCTACAACATCTTTAGTACCATATAATTCTCTAGCTTTATAATTGACAGTACCATAACCGCCGCCACTGTCTGTAGCTATAGCGTCTAATAAAGCTCTCTTTTTAGGAGAAAGTGATGTATTTTGTGTGAAACCTAAGTTACCTCGCGCACCTGCTTCTCTTTTTTTTATGCCTGTTACATTATCAATTGAGCTACTTTTTCTAACTGTCTTATCGGCATATCCTGCTAAAAACGGATTACTCTCTACAGCACGAAACTCAGATGCAGTTATCGCGGGCGGACCCTTGTTTTCTGGTTGACCTTCTACATTGTTAGAATCTGAAAAACCAACACCAGCACCAGTTCTTTCTCTATTCGCTGCGCTAGAACCACCGAGTACACCGCTTGTACCAGTCAAAGCTGATTTTGCAGCAGCAGCGTCTTGCCTATAGTAAGAAGGAAATAGATTAGCTCTCTGGCTTGGAGTCAAAGCAGAATTGATTTGATCAGCATAACTAGAATACATCAAAGCCCTTCTATCGCGGAACGGTATAGCTTGAAGCGTTCTATAATCGACTGTTAGGCTTTTTGGATCTATTGCCATCTTATTACTTTCTCATTTGTCTCTGCATTAACATCTGCTTTTCTCTTGCTTTTTCATTCTCTTCTTGTATATGAGCCTTGAGTAGATCCAGATACAGGTATCTCTCCCAAGGCAGCATATTTTCTAAATCACTCAAAGAATAATGATGGAATTGCATCAAGTTAAAATTGGTCTTATAATGGTTAATAAGACTGTCATGGCCAAAAACTATAAAAAAAAACTCTCGAAGTTGTTGTATCTGATCTTATGGTCAAAATTACATTTTTCACAAGTATGCTCTACTCTACACTCAATTTCAGGAAAATTTCTAACAAAGTTTTCTAACTTGGAGAGTTGAACTTTTGTCAAACCCTCTACAAACTCTTGCATCTCTTCTCTTGTCTTATCTTTTGTGGTGTAGATTTGCTCTTTATCAAAAATGTACTCTATAGATGCGCCTATGATTCTGATTATTCTATCTAATTCAGTTTCATTTGACATGATTGTTTTGATTGCTGAATACTTTGGATATTTCATCTTAACACCAAAATCGTCAGCCAACCAAATCTCAGGACTTATCGTATCATCTTTGATAACCGTTGTTTTAGAGATATCAACATCAATGGTAAACACATGCCCACACCTCTGGTTATCAACTATGTTATTGCATGTGAACTTGATAGGAATAGCTTCTCCAATAGATTTTGCTCTCAGTGCGATAATCAGATAGTCTACATCAAAGAATGGTAGATTTTCAACAGAAACATCGTTATCTATTAAGCAGTTGCTAATGACCTGTTTTGTTGTTTCTATTATTTCGTTGGTGTCTTTCGTCTGTGCGGCTATCAGAAGAAGCTTCTCTTCTTTAACCAAAAACGGTCTTACCCTGACTGGTTTTCCACTTGAGGGTAAAGTAAGACTATATGTAGGCGTAGCAATATTAGGAAAATTCATAATGTATTAACCTCTTTTATCTATTAGGACCTCTTGGTTGTGAACCAACAGGATTATCTACAACAACACCTTTAGAATCGTATGTTGGCAACCATGTGCCGTTGATTATAGTATCTGCGCCATTAATAAGATCAAATGCTTGTAGATAATTTGGATCAAGTGTTTCTCTATGCCATCTCTTGTAAGTGAATGAGACCGTCAGTCTGTGAAAGTTATCTTCTGCCCAGTTTACAGGCATTGGATTAACAAGAATAGGCCAAGCTTCTTCAAAGGTAAACTTATACTGAACAGAGCTAGACTTAGACTGATTTGTTGACGTTGATGGACGGTTAGGACGGTCACCGGAACCTCCAGATGATATTTCAACTTCGCTCATTTGAAACAAATCAATATTACAAATATAGTCTTTTCTGTATGAAAAATTGTAAGTATTTGATGGGTTGATCAATTCTAACCAATCATCAAACATCTGTCTTTCTAAGAATAAATCTCTCACCAAGAAAGTCAAATTCAAGTCTTCGTAAGTTGTCTGGAATGGCACTTTGAAGTTTGGGCCATAATAGCGAACGTCTATATTCATGAAGCCGCGTCCAGGAAATTCAGCAGCTTCACACAGATATGGTATATCTCTAATTAGATTATTGTATATTCCTCTACGGACAATCTTTCTCGGAATACTGTTAAGCCTTGCGACAAATCTGTTCGCTTTGGCTGGACCACCTTGTCTATTAATTATAGCTTTATGTTCTTGTAATCCTAGAAAGCCAGGAGGATTTGTGAAAACTGTTGATGCCATTTCTTAACTCTTTGTTACAAACATCTGGACTGGAAGATTAATCGCATTTGACCATTCGTTTGCTGTTATTTCTATAAATTTACTTCTAACTTGACCAAAAAGATATCTCTTGATGCAAGGTCTAGCCAAACTATTCAATCTTTTGGTGCTAGCCAACAGATCATATGATAATTTCAATTTGGTTGTCTCGTTATACTTACTATTTGTTCTGTATGTTGTAAGCTGACCTAATAAAGCCTGCCTTTCGCCTGGTGCTAGATAGTGTAGATTTAACCCCAGAAAGCCGTCATTGTAACGCTCTATAGGGAAAACAAGAGGAAATTTATCATATATGGGTAATTTTTCTTTGTGTTTTGGATCATAATAGAAGAAATACATCTTTCCTATGACAGTTCCATTTCTAGACCTATCATCATTGTTGATAATATTTCTTCTGTATCCAGCTGCGCTCCTAGCTTTGCCTATGAACCAGTCAACGGATTGTTTTTCTTCTTGTTTAGCCATATTCCTATTTATCTGTTTTTACCAAAAATCTCGTCTTCGGTCAGTATTTTAAATTCCCAACCTCTATCAGAACAGTAGTCTTCCGCAGCTTTCCATTTTGCTGAGTTTTTACCCCATTCAGTGACTTCTCTAAGGTATGCTTTGGTTATTTTCTTTTTCTTTTTAGGCTCTTTGGTCTGAGACTTAGGCTTTACTTCTATCATATAGGTCTTCTTAGAACCTTCTTTTGTAATCACTTTTATGATGAAATCAGGAAAATATCTATGGACTCGATTGTCAATAGGAGATAAGTAAGGTATAGCCACCTCTTCGCTTCTCCACTCTAGAACGTTGGGGTTTTCATCAAATTTAACCATACACTTACGCTCCCATAACGAACGATATATGATGTTCGTTGGATCACCACTATACTTTTCTGGGTTCTTTGGTTTGAATTTGCCTTTGTAGGTTTCCATATAAATATATAGAATAGTTTAGGAGACAATAATGCCAGAAGAAAGAAGCTGGTGGGATTTTGTTACCACACCATGGTCTGAATTAGACACTAGCATAGCAAATACAGCGACTGACGCCATAGACTCAATATCAAATGATGAACTTCTTGGAGGAACTCCTTCTGATCCAACACTGACACAACGAAAATATGATTTCAATTATAGAATTTTTCCAGAAAACTTAGGCGGACAATCTTATGAAGGCCATTATATGGTCATCAACATCAACGTTCAAACCTCTTCTCAAATGAATGAAATAGGAACAGCAGAGGGAACAAGAACCATAGCTACAGTTTTTCCTACACAGATAGGCAACTACGGCGAACTGTCTAAAACTGATGCTTTGAGATTTACAATAGATAAAAACTTTACAAATCAAGCTGGTCAAAATCTAGGTCAAGTTTCAGGATTTTCAACAAGTGGAATAACAAGACCTAGATTCACAAGAAGAATTCAAGAGTCGATTGCTCTTTATATGCCTAATGCTGAATTGACTTTCAATGATACGCACGATTTTGAGAATATCAGCTTAACAAAATTTGGTGCTCAAATAGCTGGTGGATTATTTACTTTTGCTGCTGCTGGCCTAGGCGCTTTAAAAGGCGGTGCAGCAGGTGCTTTAGCAGCTACTGGAATAAGTGGAGCAGTAACAGATACATTATCTGGCGCTGCTCAAGCTGCAACTATCGTAGGCCGTCCAATTAATCCAAAAGTTGAAGTATTGTATGCTAACACAATGCAGAGAGAGCATAGGTTTGATTTTATATTTGCACCTTCTAGTCACAAAGAATCAGAAACTTTAAGACAAATCATCAGAACTCTAAGATATCATGCTGCACCAGAAATAAGACCCGGCATTGTAAATTCATTCTTTTGGGTGCCTCCAGCAGAATTTGATATAACATTCTATCATAGAGGTCTTGAAAATACAAGAATACCAAGAATAAATACTTGTGCGCTAACTCAGATAGACGTTTCATATTCACCAAATGGAACATGGTCAACCTTCCATGATGGATATCCAACACAAATAAGAATGCAGCTTGCTTTCCGTGAACTTGAAGTTACTCACAAGCTTCGTGTTCTACAAGGATTCTAAAGATGGCACAATTTTTTGATAAGTTTCCTGTTGTCAAATATAATATGAGTTTAGATGGAAATCTAACAAAAGAGTTTGATTTTCCTGTAAACATATTGACAAGGGTAGGTTTCTTGGCCAATTCTCTTGATAACATCTTTATCTACTATGATTATGTAATCAAAGACACAGATAAATTAGAGATTTTAGCAGAAAGATATTATGGTGATCCTGAATCTTATTGGATCATAATGCTTTCAAACAGAAGACTTGATCCTCTATATGACTGGCCATTAATAGACACAAATTTTGACAAGTATATCATTAATAAGTATAGTAGCATAGAAAGTTCTAAAACAGCAATCCATAAGTATGAGAAGATAATCAAGACTGTAGATGTTAGCACCAACACTGAAACTATTAGAAGATATGAAATAACATTATCTGAGTATAACACTTTACCAAATGAAGATTTAAATCCACTACAATTGACAGTTGGAAATAAAACAGCGTTTATGTATACCTATAGAAATATTGTCTATGCTTATGACTATGAATTTGATCTAAATGAAAAGAAGAGAAATATCAAATTGATTAAGTCAGATTATTATCCAATCATAAAAGCTGAATTTGATGATATCATGCGAGTAGCACGAAAAGAAACAGTAATACAAAGTTTGGCAAGAAGACTATAGAATGGCTGAAGAAACAAAACAAAGTTCTTATCTTACACAGCTTACAACCAATATTGATGTAGGAAGAAATGAACTCATAGAAATAAATGCAACTGAAGTTAACTTGACTGAAAGCCTTTTAACACCAGGTTTACAAACCAATATTGTCGTTCAAAATAAGATATCAAACGTTCAAGATGCTGGCAAAAAAAATCTAGATAACTTTTATGGTAAGTCTGTTAGCATTACAGCAAAAAGACCAATAATTGATGCTTACGGAGATAAAACACCATATAACGTTACATCTGAGTTGCAAGTTAGCCAGATGATATATCGTCTGAGTAAAAGAAAAAGAATCAATTATGACGTTGAGGTGTTTGAGTTAGATGCATGTGATCCATCTATTATAAAAGATGCTAAAACATTTATAAGTAAGTCTTGGCCTTGCTCACCAGCTAGTCAAGTTGTTTCTGATATTCTAAGAGGGTGTATAAAAGCACCAAGAATAGATGTTGAATCTTCTATGCCACCTAGAGAATATAATGCTGAGAACGTTCATCCGTTTCAAGCAATATTTCAAAACTCTGAAGTTGCTCTAAGCACAATGAAGATGGACCCTTCTTTTATTCATTATATGACTTATGAAAATCTTGGCACACATCATTTTAGATCACTAACATCTTTAGCTGCTGCTAGAGAGGTTTGGTCGTTTTCTTACACCGATAAGGGTGATATAGATATATCATATGCGTCTCCATTAAGCATCATGAACTTTGATTTTCCATGTGATTTTGATATGCTATCGGATGTATTAAATGGTTATGATGAAAACGGCAATGATATTACAGTTGCTTCTGTATTCAATACATTAACAGGAAAGTTTGGAATGTTTGGGCAACCATCTGATTGCGGCAATTCTCCTTTCATGGTTTCTTCTATTACAGAAACAGAGTCAGATCAGGGCGTATGTAATCCAAATATAGAAAAATATCTAGTAAAGCGTAGACCAAGAATGGCTTTACTAGATCAAGACAAGATAGCACTTAAACTAACAGTGCCGTTTAGTCCGTTTTTACATGCTGGTAAAACAATACAAGTTGATTTTCCTAACAAAGGTTCAGAAGGCGGAAGATTATATGGCAGCGGCAAATATCTAATTTCAAGTATGACACATAACATCAAAGCTGGTGGTTTAGGCATAACTATATTGGAGTGTGTGTCGGAAACTGTGGCAGCGGGTAGAGTATAATATGGATCCAGGTTATTATAAGCATAGGTCTTTTCCTGATGAGGGCCGAACAGAACAAGCATATATTGTAGATCATAAAGAATTGCCATCAGGACAAATTCTTTATAAAGTTAGAGTTCCAAGAAAACAGGGCAATAACGTACCTGACGAACATCTAGCCTGGATACCAGCCGAGAATTCAATTTTTGGTGCGATGACATCTGTAGCAGCCCTTGATAAGGGGCAAATGGTTACTGTTCGTAAAAATCCAGGCGATGGTGGAACATCAAGAGGTGTTATCACAAGTGTTCTTAACAATAAAGAAAACAAAAATCCTCAATTAGCAGGATCTGATCTTTTACCTGGAGCAAACGATAGAGTTAAGACTTATAAAGAACAAGAGAGAGGCAAACCTGTAAAACTTCCTCCTGATGTTCAAGAGACACAAAATAGTCCAGTAGTTGCAAAAATTATAGAAAAAGGTACTTGGAATTTAGCCAAGGCCGACGGTCTTATCAATAGTATAACGTCTTCTCCTATATTTGGGTCTAGAGTTCCTCAAATTCAAAATCTTTCTACAGCTTTAGATCAAGCTGAAGCTATACTTACTGGTTCTATGTTGAGTGGACTACCCGGAATGAACTTCTCAATAGGTAATCTCTTGAACATGATGCCTGCTCAGTTGAAAGATGAACTTTTCAAAGCTTTGCCAAACGGTGTTGGTGAACAACTTGAAAGTATTATGGGACTAGTAAGAAGTTATACGCCCATTAGTGCTGGTGGTAGTTCAGCTGGTAAAAAAGTAAATCCTGAAATCTTTTTTGTAAAAGCGGTTGAAATCTTAAAAAACGTTAAGAATTCTGATGATATTATACAAGCATTACAAAAGATAGATTCGGATGATTCTATCACAGGTATGGATCTTTTAGAACCGGTAATAAGTAAAATACAGACACCATTTGGTGAACTAGAACAAATAATAAGTCCTCTTGGTGATATTACGACACTGAAGTCTGATGCCATGCAAGCAGCAGAAAGAGCTTTTAGTTCAGCACTTGGTAGCGTTGATGCTTTGCAATCAATATCAGATAAGTTAGGTCCAATGTTAGACAGGTTTGCGCCCGAATCAAGACAAAAATTCAAAGAAAATCTTGATAATATATCAAGTAAACCAATAGTCCATGCAAAAAAGAAACTCAAAGAATTTTTTGATTAAGGAATTTAGTAATGGCATTTACAGGAATAACACCTAAAAAAGAAGCAGAACCTAAAGTAAAGGGTAATCCAACTCCAAAAAGCGAAACACATTTAAACTCTCACAAAGTTATTGATAGAAGTGGTAATGAGCTTGAAATGAGTTTTGAAGAGGGTAATGAATTTATCCGATGCACTCACCGATCTGGTGCAGGGTTTACAATAGCGCCAGATGGATCTGTTAAAATAGTGTCACAAAATGGAAAAATGGAATTTGAAATAAAGGGTGAGGGCCAATTGCATGTTACCGGAAAATATGATGTAATCGTTGATGGAGATGCAACTTTCAAAGTTGAAGGCAATGCTCATTGGCAAGTAAACGGTGATATGGAAACAAACGTCAAGGGTAATGCTACATTTAACGCTCAAAATATGAACATGAATGTTTCAGAACAGTTAGAGATGACACCAAAGACTATGAAGATGACTGTTGGTGATGATGCACATATGTCAACTGGCGGTGATTTTCAAATGGGCGCGGCAGGAACAATGAAGCTTGGTTCTGTATCTAGCTCTGTCAGTGTAAAAGCAAAAACAAGCATGAAAGTAGAAGCAGGAACAACAATGCTTACAGAGTCAAAATCTGGTATGCAGATTATTGATCGTTCAGGTATTGATCTAAACCCATAGGAATAAAAATGCCTCCAGCACATAGACAAGACGATTTAAGAGTATGTGGTGCAACGACTACCGTTGTTGGCCAAGGGACTGTAACAGTAAATGGAAAACTTTGGGCAGTTGATAATGATCCTAATACACATGGCGGCGGAGGGTTAATTCCTTCTGGTTCTACTGTGAAAATACAGGGCAAAAGAGTTATTGTTCACGCTGCTGATAGTGCAGTAGCAGATAATTTATGTCCACCTATTGGTCCTCCACATTGTAATCCACAGACGGCGCAAGGTAGCGGCGATGTTACAGCATACGGATAAATAAAAATATGGCAAGCATAGTATCAAGAGCAAAAGATTACACGGATTTAGACCTAGATTTCACGATACATCCTGTGACAAAGGATATCGGCAAAAAAGTAGGTCCAAACGCTATTATAAGGTCTATTAGAAATTTGGTTCTGACCAATTTCTATGAGAGGCCGTTTCGCTCTTTTATTGGTTCTAATGCACAAAAGATACTTTTTGATAACATAGGTCCAATTACAGCTAATTTTTTACAAGATCAGATTAGAGATGTCATAATCAACTTTGAACCTAGAGCAATATTATCTTCTGTATCAGTTAGAGCAGATCCTGATAACAATGGCTATTCTGCTCGTATCGTTTTTCAAGTAAGTAACAGATTAGAACCATATGTAACAACAATTTTCTTGGAAAAGGTTAGATAAAAAATGGCAGGCGCACTTAGAATATCTGAGTTAGATTTCAATACGATCAAAGAAAATCTAAAGACCTATCTCAGAAACCAGTCAGAATTTTCCGACTATGATTTTGATGGATCAGGTCTATCTGTATTATTAGATATTCTAGCTTACAATACTCACTATATGGGATACTATCTGAACATGATCGGTAACGAAATGTTCTTAGATACTGCTCAGATAAGAAATTCTGTGCTATCCCTTTCTAAACTAACAAACTATGTTCCAAGATCAAGAACCGGAGCTGTAGCTACAGTAAATGTTGTAGTAACACCACCAAATGGCGATACAGAAACTGCTCTAGTTCTGCCTAAGTTTACCCGTTTTATCTCAGAGGCTATTGATGGTGTAAACTATACTTTTTCTACAACAGAGACTTATATTGTTTCAAAATCAGGCGGTAAGTTTACATTCAATAATGTTGCAATAAAACAGGGTGAAACATCAAACCTATTCTACACTGTAGTAAACTCAAATAGAAAATTTTTATTGCCTTCAGCTAATGTAGACACCAAAACAATTACTGTCAGTATTCAAGAATCTTCAGCGAATACATCTACACAATCTTATGCACTGGCTGAAGACATTACAGAAATCACAGCAAATTCTACAGTGTTTTTCTTTGAAGAAAATTTAGACGAAAACTACATGATCTATTTTGGTGATAATGTTCTTGGTAAGCAACCTGCTAATGGAAATATTGTTATCATAAAATATCTAGACACGTTAGGCTCAGCAGCTAATAAAGCAAATGTATTTACGAATATAGAAAATATTGCTGGATATTCTAATGTTGCCGTATCTTCTTTAACAGCAGCGGCTGCTGGCGCAGATAAAGAAACCATAGAGCAAATAAGATTTAGAGCACCTATTCATTACACATCACAAAATAGAGCAGTAACTATAAGTGATTTTGAATCTCTACTGTTAAAAGATTATCCAAATATCAGTTCAATTTCTATTTGGCCCGGCGATGAAAATGATCCACCAATTTATGGTAAAATTTTTATTTCATTAAAACCAATAAGCAATTATGAATTTACAACTACTGAGAAACAAAGAATTGTAAATGATATCATATCAAAAAGAAGCGTTGTTTCTATATTTCCAGAAATAGTAGAACCTAATTATACTTATTTGTTATTGAGAATTTCTGTAAATTGGAAACCAAACTTAACAGATTTAAATGAATCTCAAATTAATAGTTTGGTTAGAGCAGCCGTAGAAGATTATGTAGATAGTGAATTAAGCACTTTTGAATCAGCGTATCGAGAATCTGTATTACACAACTATGTTGATAGAGCGCACCAATCTATTTTAAGTAGCGAAGCAACAGCATTTCTACAAAAAAGAATAACATTGGTTCCAAACTCTAGGCAAAACTATATTATAAATTTTGATACAAAGCTACATCGCGGCGGACTCACTGAAGCTATGTATACTTATCCATCAGTAAAAACATACGACACATTCAATTTAGAAAGAGATGTATATTTTGAAGAAGTTACAGGTTCGTTTACAGGAATTGACTCTATAAAAATAGAAGATCCTGGAGTTAATTATGTCGTACCTCCTACTGTTACGATAACAGGTGATGGAACAGGTGCAACAGCAAGAGCGAGAATAGTAAATGGCAGAGTCAATTCTATTGATATTCTTACAAGAGGTCAAAATTATACCAGAGCTACAGTTGCTTTGACGGGTGGTGGTGGGTTTGGAGCTACCGCAGCGGCTAGTTTACAGTTTAGAAATGGTATCTTACAATCATTCTACTTTAAAGAAGATGGTCAAAAAGTGATTGTTGATTCTGAAGCAGGAACAATAGACTATGATGTAGGTAAGATCACACTCAAAAATCTATATACTATTTCTGTTGAAGAAAACGACATTTATGAACAAAATATATTAACTGTAAATATTAAACCAGATAGCGATATTGTTCGCCAAGCAAGAAACGGCATTATAGATGTAGACTTGGCTGATGTCAGTTCAATTCAAATTGAAATAGATCCTGAATAATGGCAAATACAAATACTAAAATATCAACTGTAGTAGCTAGTCAACTTCCTTTCTTTGTAAGAAATGATCACCCTAATTTTGTTGCTTTTCTAGAAGCATATTATGAATATCTAGAACAGGCTAATAATACTCTTCAGTACGGAAAAACAACCGAAAGGGCTAAAAATCTACTCACTTACTTAGACATTGACAATACTCTTGATGATTTTTCTGAAAAACTATATCAACGTTTTCTTTATTTCTTGCCAAAAAATACAGTAGCAGACAAAGATTTAATTCTTAAAAATGCTAAAGATTTTTATCGTTCATCAGGAAGCGAAAAATCTATACGCTTTCTGATGAGAGCATTATTCAATGAAGAGATAGAGTTTTATTATCCTAAGAGAGACGTTTTGAGAGCATCGGACGGTAAATGGTATATTGAAAGAAGTCTCAGAATAACAGAAGAGACTATAAATGGTGTAGCAAATAATGATACTGCTGCATTAGAAAAATTCGTAAGCAGAAAAATTACCGGTAATACATCAAACGCATCAGCAAAAGTTGAATCTGTTAGTAGATTTTTTGATAAAAATATTAGAGTAGATGAACTTATTATTTCACAGGTAAAAGGTGATTTCAAGGCTGGTGAAACCATACGCGCATACTTTGACGAATCTACTCAGACCAAAATGGTTACAGGCCGTGTCTTTGGTGGTATTCTCAACGGTGTTAAAATTGTTAATCCTGGAGCTAGTTATAGAAGAGGCGATCCTGTCATCGTAGTTTCCACAGACGTAGACGCCAATGGAGCTGTAGCTGTAGTAGATAAAGTCTCGACTGGTAATATTGCAGCTATATCGGTTTTGAGTGGTGGTGCTGGATATAGAATCGGCGATTTTATGGCAATAAGTGATCCTGAAGGTCTTGGCGCTAATGCATACATTTCAGCGGTTAATACAGACGAAAAATACCATCAAAATTCTTATAATGTTATCTCAGCTACAATAGAAAATATTCAAAATGCTTTAATAAACAACGTGAACTATGGGCTTTACTATACAGGATTTATTGCTGGATCCAATGCCAACACAACTTTAGCAAACTCTTTGGCCTCATGGCAATTTTCGAATGCAGGTCCGGCAAGCGTTATTGTTGTTAATGAACCTGGTGCAGGTTATATTTCTCCAAGCATTGGTGTGTTCGGTAACACTATGATACAAAGACTCGGTATTCTTGGTAGAATGGAAATAATTGATGGTGGATTAAACTACCAAGCTAATGATAAAATAGAATTTATAAATTATCCAGAAACATATGGTTATGGAGCTAGAGGTAATGTAACTCAAGTCGCAGCTAATGGTAAAATAACTGAAGTAAAATTTATTGCATATGGAGAACTGCCTGGCGGACTTGGCTACACAATGGATCAATTGCCTGTAGCTAATGTTATAACAACTACCGGCAATGGTGCAAACATAATGGTTACTGCTATATTAGGTGCAGGTGGTGAATTTAAAGAAGCTAATAGTATTATTGGTAGAATTGAAAGAGTTCTTATCACGGCTGGCGGCTCAAGCTACACGACTCAAAATACGTATATTGATATGACTGGATCTGGAGACGGAACAGCAAATCTACAACCAGTTTTACTAGAAGGTATTATCACAAAACCAGGTAGATATATCAATGATGATGGTCATCTAAGTTCGTTTAATTTCTTACAAGATAGAGACTACTATCAAAACTATTCATTTGTTGTAAAAGTTAAAGAGTCTATTGATGCATATAGAAAAATATTAAGAGATTTAGTGCAACCAGCAGGTGTTAAGCTATTTGGCGAACATGTGCATTTTCTTTCAGATGTAGATAGTGAGTCATCACTTGCCTCTTCCAACATTGAATTGCGTTACTATAGAGATGGCACTTACATTTCTTCTGGTTCAAATAATGTAAGAATACATCTACTAAATCACGGCTTTGCCAACAACAATAACGTCTATATTGAATTTAACTCTGGAGATACAACGAATCTGACCAACGGAATATTCTTAGTTAGAAACGTTGTTGCATCAAATGCCAATACTTTCAATATCACACATTCGAATACCACCACTTCCTCTGGCGCTGTTACTGTCATATTGATAAACACATAAATACTTAAGAATTTTACAGGATAAAAAATGTTTTCAGGAACACCAATTAATTTCAGAGTGAGCAATGCAGAACAGTTC
>Ga0172373_10003153_pt1 | contig 24442 bp, 11 predicted proteins | sample Lak10m_2_FD_114546 | JGI IMG/M metagenome (GOLD analysis project Ga0172373, IMG submission 114546) | Freshwater microbial communities from Kabuno Bay, South-Kivu, Congo - kab_092012_10m | ecosystem: Environmental > Aquatic > Freshwater > Lake | place: Democratic Republic of the Congo...
ATTAACACTAACTACTTCAGCATCTACGGTTTGTGCGAATAGCTCGGTGACATTAATGCGCCACTGGCCGTTAATGTCACCGAGCTATTCGCACAAACCGTAGATGCTGAAGTAGTTAGTGTTAATGTTGGTAAGGCATTCACCACAATTGTTCCGGTAGCACTTACTGTTCCGCAACCCCCCGTTAGTGGTATATTATAAGCATACGTTCCACTTACTGTTGGTGTACCGCTGATAGTAATTAAATTACTTGTCCAAGAGGCTGTTACTCCACCCGGCAAACCACTTGCTGTTCCTATGCCGGTTGCCCCCGAAGTTGTATGAGTGATAGATGATAGAGGAGAGCCAGTACAAATCGTTGGAGAGGATGAAGCTCCGGAAACAGTATTTATGGAATTAATACTCACTGTTATGGTTTGAGTGCCCACGCAACCACCAGCTGTAGTTCCAATAACCGAATAAGTGGTTGTAACTGATGGTGTCACCGTTACTAAAGAACCTGTTAACGATACAGGCGTCCACGAATATGTATTGGCGCCACTGGCAGTTAAAGTTACAGTTTGTCCCGAGCAAAAATTATTAAAACCATTAAGATATAAACTAGTAATTTCTTGGCCTGTTAACGCTCTATTCCATATACCAATATCGTCAATTTTACCCTTAGTGAAAAACGCACTTCCTCCATCTTTCCCAATCGTTAGAGGTGAACTAGATAAAAATAGATTTCCTGTTTGTGGCTTTGGGAATGAAGAATTTAGGCTCTCTAATCCATTAATATAAACGCGCATAAAATGTCCGTCGTAAGTTGCAACCACATGTTGCCAGATATTAAGGTTTGCCGTTCCATTAGCTGTATTACCACCTATCCAATTATTTCCATCTGTTGAAATAACCCAACTATAACTGTTAGATGGACCATCACCAGCAAGCATCCATCCATAATTAGCCGTATTGCAACAACCACTATGTTTTGCTGCTATTCTTAATCCATCAATTTGGTTTAATTTAACCCACGCACTAATAGTTATTGCATTTGAAATGGAATAACTATTTTCATTTATTGTGACATACCCATTAGTAAAATCATAACTACTGTTTATGTTATTATTTCTATCCGATGTTAAAACTGCATTAGTAGCAATACCATTATTTCCATTTCCACTTTCATCATTTGCATTACCACTAAAAGGCCACCAACCAACTAAACCTTGCGTTGGAATTTGACCCGAAGAAATATTTAAATTAGGTAAGGCATTCACCACAATTGTTCCGGTAGCACTTACTGTTCCGCAACCACCCGTTAGTGGTATATTATAAGCATACGTTCCACTTACTGTTGGGGTACCGCTGATAGTTATTAAATTACTCGCCCAAGAGGCTGATACCCCTCCTGGCAAACCACTCGCTGTTCCAATACCTGTAGCTCCCGAAGTTGTATGAGTAATAGCTGATAGAGGAGAGCCAATACAAACCGTTGGAGAAGATGAAGCTCCGGAAACAGTATTTAAAGGATTAACACTCACTATTATGGTTTGAGTGCCCACGCAACCACCAGCTGTAGTTCCAATAACCGAATAAGTGGTTGTAACAGATGGTGTCACCGTTACTAAAGAACCTATTAAAGAAACAGGCATCCACGAATATGTATTTGCACCACTAGCAGTTAATGTAGCTGGACTATTCGAACAACTAGAAGTTTGAGCTGCAATTGTGAGTGTGAGAATTGGTACCGACTCGACAGATATCGATAATGTTTGAGGAGGACTAATACCGCATGTATTGGATGCTGTAACAGAAATACTTCCGGCTGCTACTCCCGGAGTTACAGCAATTGTATGATTGGTAGATGCACCAGACCAACCTATTGGTAATTGCCAAGAATAAGAGACATCTGATTCAGGAGTTACTGAATAAGTTTGTGAAATTCCTGAACAAACCAAGGTATTCCCTGAAATAGATGCAGGTTGTGAAGGCGCTGTTCCTGAAGTAGCTAGAACAAAATACTTGCTTGTAGTAGACGTTATAGAGCCAGTTAATACAGAATTATTTATAGATGTTCCGGTAACAGTACCACTCAAATTTGCATAAGTTCCATTTAATGTGGAGCTCATTGCAATTGCATTTAATCCATTTAAAACAGAAGAACGACCCAATGAGATTTTAGAATCAGTATATGTACCTCCATTTGTCGTTAGCTGCCAATATTCAGAATTACTCAGATTACATAATCCTGCCCCCATCGTTCCTCCGCTGTTCGTTGTAAAAGCCTCTACGGTAATTGTTGGATTATTAACCGTTAATGAAGACAAGGTAAATGGATAATAACCTCCATTCTTTCCTACCGGAAATTGATAGCCACCTGAATTTGATAATAAAGGTAATTTCCATTTTAACGGTCCATTTATGTAACTGTTAGACCCACCTCCAACTATGGCTGTGCTAATTGTATTAGTGATTGTAATTAGGGTTGAACTAGCTGTTGTTAAATTTCCGTTTTGTAAACCCAAAGTGCCTGAAACCAAGGTTGGTTTGGTTAAGGTTACTCCACTTGGATTATTAATGACCAATGAACCTGTTAAAGCTGATGGCAATGCTGTTCCGGTAATTTGAGCTAAATCACCAATATAATGGTAATGAGCACCTGCATTTAGCTGATATCTTGATCCGCTGCCACTAGTTCGAATATTACCTATGCTATTGGAATATTGTATTCCATTCGGACTAGTAATTTTTAAAACTGCACCACTGTTTACTTTAAAAAAATTTGAAGCAGAACTTAACGACGAGGAATGATCTACATAAAAGTCATTAACTCCCTGTGTACTTCCTGTACCAAAAATTAAGGTTCCATCCACATTAAAAACAACAGTAGGTGCAGCATCAGTAATTAAATTAGAGGCCAAACGGACAACCGCACCGGAATTAATATTCCACACTGTAAAATTATTTTTTAAATATCCTGAACTGCTATTATTATAAATTTGTTCATTGCCGGTACCTGCAAAATTCAAAGTGCGTGTAGAAGTACTAGAAGTTGATTTAAATATACCGGTGCCCTTATTAATCAAAGAACCCTTAAAATTAATTACCGCAGTAATTATATTACCTCCTCCTCCTACATCAAATAACCCTCCATCATTTATGATAAAATCACCTGTATTAAATTCAGAAGACATAGTATATCCTCCGTTATTTCCGCACATGTTAAAATTTCCGCCGTTTAAAACGGTCGAGTCCAATACAGTTAACGTTTTTTTGCCTCCCGTTCCTGTATTCGTGATTAAAAAATTACCAGATGATAACACCAAATTATTTCCAACCACGAGAGTTGGAGTAGGAATTCCCCCTCCAGATCCAGCAACTGATAAGGTCGCCGTATTGCCACTATTTATCAATAAATTATTACGAATCGTAACCGATGTGTTAAACGGAACTTCTATTGTTTGTGCGGGACATTCCCATGATAAATTATAAAAATTTTGGGTGTGGCCTGTTGGAGCCGTATTTGTAATTGCCGACAACTTACAATTTGAACCATCTAACCAACTTGCATAAGGTATAACTCCTCCATTCACATCATGTTGATAGGTACCACCTGACATTACTTGACACGAACCTAATGACGTAAGAGACACATTTTGATTTTTAAAAACACCCTTATTATTTATTTGTAATGTATCAATATCAAATACATAACTAGAGGGTAACGTAAATACGCAAGGATTTACCCCGTCACCTAAAATAACTTTAGAATCAGTTCCCAATAACTGCCAATGACCTCCTAATGTTGGAGTTGGATTATTTCTAATATTATAGACTAACCCGGGTATTGAGAAGCTAATAGGCGAGGAACCGGTACCATCTAAATTACTTCCCCAAGTTGATAATTCATTTAAATTTCCGGAACCTTTGCTGTAATATGGCATACAACTAACAGTGGTTACGGTGACTGTATTTGAATAAACCGTTGGACAAAAACTATTACTTAACACAGATCGGAAATAAGTGGTTTGGTTTAAATTTCCTACCTGATTTCCTGTTAAAGAATTGGTAATTGCGCCTGTTATATTTGACCAAGTAGCATTATCAGGTGACGATTGCCATTGTATATTACCTTGTTGGCCTGCTAAGAACATTGTTCTTGGCGCTGTACCAATACAGACATATTGATTGGCTGAGACTGTACCGGAAACATTAATTGGATTAATGACTAATGTACCTGTAGTGGTGGCGGAACCGCATGAACCGGATGTTGATACATAATAACTGTAAGTGCCTGCAACACTAGGAGTTCCTGAAATAGTAAGTAGTCCAGACGTATAGGTATATGAGGCACCCGGAGCAAGACCAGAAATTGAAACGCTCGTGATTCCTAAAGTAGTATATGTTATTGGTGTTAACGGACTGAAAGAACAAAGCGTTTGTTTATTCATTCCGGCGGAGGTAAGCCCTATGGTTTTATTAGGCAAAATGGTGATTAATACTGTTGATGTGTTGGAACATCCATTAGTATTCGTACCTATTAATGTATAAGTCGTGGTAACAGATGATGACACAGAAACCACAGAACCAGTTAAAGAACCAGGCATCCAAGTATAGTTTAAATTTGCTCCCGAACCATTTAAAGTTACAGTGGCATTGGCACAAACAGAAGAAGAAGATGAGCTTACAGATAATGATGGAGACGAATTCACTACTATTGTTCCGGTAGCATTAGCTGTTCCACAACCACCCGTTAATGGAATGGTATAAGAATAAGAACCCGATATATTTGGAGTACCGCTTATGCTAACCGTATTTGAATTCCAAAGAGGTGAAACACCGCTTGGCAAACCACTCGCTGTTCCTATGCCTGAGGCCCCGGTTGTAGTATGGGTAGCAATAGAAAGCGCATTACCCGAACAAACCGTTGGCGTTGAAGCAATCGACCCAACTGTATTTAATGGTTTTACTACCATGGCCCCACTAACCGAACTTGTAACCACACCACAACTACCACTCACCACACAGTAATAGTACATTGTGCCGACGCTAACGGAAGACGGTGTGTAACTATTGGCTGTAGCTCCATTAATTAATGTTCCTGAACCAACCGTAGAAGTCGCAGTGCTATACCATTGATACGTTAATGATGTTCCTGTTGCTGTAATAGTGATAGGATTAAATACCGTATTTTGACAAACTGTTTGACTGGCGATAGATTGAGCAGTAATGGTTGTGTTTCCGGTTGCATCCAATGGTTGGGTAATTACTACATTGGTTGAGGTTGAGCATCCCGCAGCATCTGTTACTGTTATCGAATAATTTCCGGCTGATAACGAGGTAATACTTTGTGTAGTTGCTGCATTTGACCATGCATAATTATATGGTGTAAAATTCTCAAAAACGTGAATCTTAAAATATAAATCGAAAATACCACTGTTTCCTCCTCCGGAAAGCCCTTCATTATATACATTATCGCAAGCCGCATCAACTCCTGAACCATCACTTAATTGAACAGAATACTCCTGCCCATTCACTATAGGAGCAGGAGTTGATAAAGTCCATGTAACAATACCGGCTTTTGTGATTGTTCCACTAGCCAATAAAGGCCCAACTACTCCACGACCACCAAATAGTTTAACCGTTGGAGTTTCTCCAAAACTACTCGCAAACTTTAATTCTATGGCTGTAACCGACCCAGTATTAGTTGCTTTAAACGATTGAAAATATGATGCATTGTCAGAACTAGTAGCCGGACACCCACTCAACGTTTGTTGTAAAACAACAGTTGGAACGGTAATAAAAGGGTATCCTCCATTTACCGTAACATTAACACTACCTGTGCTATACCCATAACAAGCAACATTCGTTTTAGAACCCGTTAAGGAAAGAGAAGGTGCGACTGATAAGTTAATAGTATTGGAATTAACCACGCTGTTTGTAACACAAGTAGCATTAGATGTCATTGTTACCAAAAAGGCATCGTTACTATTTGGCGCTGCAACACTATACGTACTTGAGGTAGCCCCACTAATATTAACGCCGTTCTTTTTCCACTGATAGCTTGGGCTTAAACCTCCATTAGTTGAGGAAGTCGAAAAAGAGACAGAGCTGCCTAAACATACAGGATTTGAAGAGGCGGTAATTCCAACCGTTGCAGAAACTGTATTAGTAATAGAAATAGTAGCCGTTGGGGATAACACTTCGTTGTAAACACCTACCCCGGTAACATCTTTAACGCAACGGACGTTGTCTGCAGCATTTTTATTTATATTATTTGGAAATAAATCCGATCCATTATGAGTTAAATAAATTTCATAAGCGTTTGTAGCTGAAGCTGCAACCGAAGTCCACCAAGCACCTGTATTTAAAATACCTGTATATCCACCGTTAGTATTCCTAACTCCTCCTGGCAAAGCAGTAAATCCACTCAAATTGGTAGCTCCGGTATTGGGTAAATCCCAAGTTTTTAAAGCTTTCATTTTACCTCCGGCAACCGGCTTACCTCCTAAAAAATTAGCCAAAGTAACGTATTCATCATCGGTAGGTACATGCCAACCGGTCGGACAAATACTTCTCGAATCAACAACCGCAAACCAATTATATAATTTACCATAAGGATTGGCATACGATGCACTGTCAGCATAATGACTCCAAGCACCTGTTGTTAAAGCACTCCAAGTACCACCATCTGCAACTTTTGGTATTGCATCTCCATTTTGATACCTTGACACATTCAAGTTGTCAGCCATCCACTCTTGTGTACCTATAACTCCCGACCTGTAATAATTACCATCTATATCTGTTACACCCTGTCCATAACCATACAAATTACTATTTTTCACTCGGAACAACGTGGTTGTAAACGTATTAACTGCCACATAGGTGGCCGTATTTGCACCTGCAATGTCTGTCCAAGTAACACCATTATCAGTCGATTGTTGCCACTGAACAACCCCCGAAGTCAAACTATAAGTAAGTGTCACCGTATTTGGCATAGCACACAAAGTGGCACTTCCGGAAATAAGTCCTACAGTTGGACTAGCTACTAAAGTAACAGCTATTGGATCAGTAACCAATGCCCCACAATCGCTTGATACTTTACAATAATAGGTCTTTTTAACAGCTGTAGGATTATTAGGTGTGTAAGATGTTCCGGTAGCTCCGGCAATAGCAGTTCCGGCATTACCATGATACATTCTGGTAATTTCTTGCTGAGTTAATGCTCGATTCCAAATTCCAATATCATCTAATTTACCGTAAACAGGATTAATGTCAGGACTAAATATAAAGTTAGCTGCCGAAGATAAAATAGCAGAACTAAATGGAGAACTCGTTACTAAGGCACCATCTACATACAATTTTTGTGAAGTACCATCATACGTCATCACCACATGATGCCAATCGTTTTGAGGAACCGTTGTTTGCACTGTAGATGAAATTGTGCTTTGAAATGAACCTTGATTAATGCGGCTTTGAAACTTTTGAGAAGAAGATAGTTCATTATAGGACAATTTTAATTCACCATCATATCCATTCAAATTACCCCTCGAAATCAAATCTTGTAAACAATTAACGGAACATGTTGAACTAATGATACCGGATAGCTTAGTCCAAACACTCATGGTAAGACCTTTCCGACCATTTAAAGAAGTGATATTAGGAACGGTAATTCGGTTATTGCCACCGCCATCAAAACTATATGCATTATTAGAGTTCCCAAAGCGATCTGTTGTCAAAACTGCTCCAGTTACCGAACCATGATAATCATTTCCACTTTCATCGTTGGCGTTACCATTAAATGGCCACCAACCCATTAAACCGGTAGTGGGCACATAATCAGGAACCACATTAGGAGTTATGGTTGATGTAGATTCGATGTCGCTATACCATTGATAAGTTAAATTTTGACCAGTAGCTAAAACACTTAGTGTAGGTGCTCCATTACTTAATGCCGTTGTTTGGCTTGATGACTGGGAAGTGATAGAAGGAAAATCGCACAATGTTTTAAACTGACTGACGTTTTCTGTACTATTGTAAACGCGATTAGGAATACAATATTCGTAGGCAGCCATGTAATAATTTGTTCCGGGAAGTAATCCAGATACTGCAACTGTAGAAGCAGATGAACCATTGTAAACACATTGCTGTCCGCTGCCAGAGTAAACAGTGTTCGGGGAAGGATTTTCGCCCAACAACGGGTCATTAAACACATTTACAGTATTTAGGTAGATGACTCGACCAACACTGGCGCTGTTTATCCAAGTAATATTAGCCGTTGTTTTGTCTAAAGATGAAATTGTTAGGGCTGTAACTTTGGTGGCAGGTGCTACACAATTACCTATTACACTTATAGTTTGTGTAGCAGAAACAGCAGGACAACCAGTTGCTGCCACCGAATAAGTAATAGTAACAACACCTGCACTACTAGCTGTAAAAGTTCCTGTTGCAGAATTAATACTTCCAATAACAACATTAGAAGTTCCCCAAGTACCACCCGAAACTGATGAACTTAGCTGTAAAGTATTACCTGCCGTCACAGTTGAGCTTGGAGATACAAAAATGGTTCCCGCACTAACAGGACATACATACGTGATTAAAATTCTCCCTGAAGCACCAACTCCTGAATTAGCAATACTAGAACCTGACAAAACCGCGCCACCAGAGCCACCTCCACCCGGAGAAAAACCTGCAAGGCCTGGTGCATTTGAATTTTGACCATTCGCTCCACTACCCCCACCTCCTATTCCTATTCCTCCATTATTTAATACTCCGGATGCGCCCTTAGATGATTTAGAGGCCCCAGCACCGGCCCCTCCGCTGTACAAGGAAGTACCTGCTGATCCATTACCTCCTTCATAAACAATTTGCCCTACAGAAAGTGATGCGGAAGGTGCAATTGCCCCCTGACTATTAACTGCGCCCAAGGCTCCTAAACCTCCTTTTGCTAAAATTCCATCTATGCTTAAGGATGGAGAATTCTGAGATAATTTATTAACATAGGTATCATAACCATTTACGGCAACAGTGTTTGCAGCATTTGATGCAGATGGTGCAACATAGTAATATAGTGGTTGTAAACTAGATGTAAAAGTGATAATTGATTGAGCATAAGCTCCACCAGAACCACCACCGGCTCCACCTATGCTTGTTCCGTTCAATCTTCCTCCGGCACCACCACCACCCCATCCTTCAATCCATAACATGTTAACTCCTGGTGGCGTATTCAATGAACCATTTCCGGTTGATGAAATTGTTTGAGTATATACAGAGGGATAACCTGAGCCCGAATTAATGGTTACCCGCACCGAATCATTTGATTGACATTTACTGTTTTTACCTATTACCTTATAAAGCGTCGTTTCATAAGGCATTACAACAACTGAAGAGGAGGTGTAATTTCCTGGATGCCAAGTGTATGAAGTAGCTCCTGCAGCTGTTATGGTAGCTGATGTACCGGCATTAATAGAGAAAGACGTTGCTGAAAAACTGAGATTAGGCGACGCGTAAATCGTTAAATTATTGCCATTATCTAAACCATCAATAGCCGGCATGGATGATACAACCCGAATACGATAAGATGAACCGGCAGAAGCCGATGTAGGAATAGTCGCAGAAATAACACCAAGTGTAAATGACGAAGCAAGAGTTCCTATACTAACAGGTGCCGTAAAACTTCCAACAGCATCGGATAATTGGGCTGTGTAAATATTCCCCGCGTTCATGGATTGACTGGCAGTAAACGTAACACTAACCGCAGCACCCTGACAAAAAGTATTAACTGACATGGAGTAGGTGGTAATAAAAGGCCCACCATTTAAAGAAGATGGAGCTGTTTTAAATACAATATCTCCTCTGCCTAAACCACCACTATACTGCGCCATCAATTGGGACGATGTCATCATCCAAACAAAAAAACATATTAACCGAAATAATGACTTCAGCACGTTATTTTAAATCAGTAGTTTTTAAGATTCAAATACAATTGTCGTTAAAAAACAATAAACAATCGATATTTAATATCTTTTAACCTTCAAATGTAAATAAATATTTGAATATTTTATGCTTTGGATTTTAAATTCCTAGATACAACAATCTGTCTATTGGCACTGCTTGCTCAATTTATTGTCAGATTCTCAATCATTGTCGCCTTGAGTGATTTTTTGCCCTCGATCTTGCAAAAAATTGTATCGAAAGGCTGTTTTAAAAAGTTCTCGATACGAAAATTCAAAGACCCAAAATTTCCTACTCGAACCAACAATTGTCACTTAATCCTTAATACAACGAACAGAGAACCCTCTTACCTTATTGGTGGCGTCCCTGTATACATCGCCATTGAAATAACCCAGGTAGAGGAACCAGGCATTGGTTGTAGAGTTCTGCGTAGAACTCCACCAGTAACCGTCGTCGCCAACGTTGCTGAATGTTCCATCGTTGTAACGGTAACCTCCCGAAACACCTGAGAAACCACTTTCGTTAGTAGCCCCTGTGTTAGGACTCGTCCAATATTGAATACTTTTCATTTTACCACCGGCTACACTTAGACCACCTAAATAATCAGTTAAAGTAGTCCATTCGCCATCAGCAGGCACATGCCAACCGGTTGGGCAAACATTTTTATTACCATTCGTAGTTGGATTTACCGCATACCAATTGTACAAGGCCCCATATTTATTAGCCATGTAAGTGGCTTGGTCGTTATTATACCAGCACATTTTTGGGGTGGTACCTACCGACCAACTATTAGCAGCTGTCACTAAAGGTATACTACTTCCATCACTATATTTGTTGGTACGTAAATTTTCTGCCATCCAAGTTTGGGTACCTATAGTAATAATCGGATAAGTATTATTATCAATATCTGTAACCTTTGAAGGCCTTGACCTCACCCCTCTTCCTCCGGCATCATTATTACGCGCTATATCTTCGGTGTTAGATAAACTCCGCGAACTGATATGACCTTCAAAATCAGAATAACGCCAACTACCACCTCTAAACCCTGCCCCTTTAGCATCTGTTACCTCGCCCCCATTAATACCGGGCCAAGCCGCCGTATTGGCATTACCATTAACATTCAAAACACCATTACCATGCAAGCCACTATAAGACCTACCATTTGTTAAAGATACCACACGCTCCCATACATTTCCGCTTAATTCCATTGCCCCATAATAACCGGCACCCGATGGCTGACGTCCATCATTGGTGGGATGTCCGGCAAAAATACCTACTCTGTAAGGGCCATCAAATGGAGCCACCGCATTAGGGTTATTTATATTGACATTACCGGCAATAGTTGAATAACCCGAGGAAATACCTTCGTTAGAAGTGCCATCATTACTTAGAACTGTTGGACGATTCAGATTAGCTGAACCCCAGGCATACTCTTGGTAAACAGGGGAAACAGGTCCACGGCATACTTTTTCAAATTCTAAATCCGTCATAGGGCGTAAACCACTCCAATCGAGGTAAGCTGCAAGATCCATCCAACTGAGGTAATTACATGCTACACTCGCATTTGTATTACCCGACAAATTAGCGTCGCCTGATGTCCAACTTAAAGAATTTCTGAATTTTACACCATCACTACTTTTCCCTTGCCCCCCTGTAATATCCCTTGTGTTTTTTTGAGTAGTATTTAAAGAATTAAAAAAATCGAGCCATTGCTGTTGGGTAATTTCATACTTCATACAATAAAAGTCATTGAATCCTTTTGGATAATCTGCCGGTAAATTTTGAGTAGTACCATCATCAAAATCATCTCCACTGTCATAATTTGGATCTATATATCTTGATAAATTTCCACTTGCTGTGCCACCTAGAGTAATTGCTGATTCTGAATTTATAAAAAAAGGTGTAGTAGAACTTGAGGCATCATGTAACTGGCCTTTTAAAAGGTTATTATCTCCGTCTCCCACATAAAATGCACCCGGAGAGACGTACACCATTTCTATGGCAAATACCCGAACTTCAACACCGCTTGCAGAATTAATACCATCAGCTGCATAATTCCACTGTAATTGTACATTACTTAAACTAAAAGTTCCTGTACCATTTGTACTTCGGTAAACAAAAGCACCAATACCGGGATTAGTAGATGAGTTAAAAGGACTGTTTGGATCGAGCATCCCCACTTCTATACTGCTGCCCGAAGGTATTAAATGTCCGTTTTCATTTAAATCGGCATGCTTCCATTCATCAGTACTGCCGGCAATACGGTATTTAACAAATACCCAAGCTGCATCCCAATTGTTAGGCGCTGTCGATGTTCGCCAAGAATTTTCCCAACTTAAATTAAATTGCACCTGGGTAGTCCCATTGATTTTATTTTGACCAGTTAAAACAACATTAGTTACTTGTATATTATTACCATTTGAGGCCAAAACACTCAGCCACAGACACATCATTAAAAACCATTTCATCGTATCTCCTTTTTTCATTTTTCAAATGTAAAGATTGAGAATAGGATGAACAAAAACTGGATGTAAAAAACATAAAATAATCAGAATTTAACTTAGCCGGTTAAATTTTTTCATATCCTTTACCTTCGGAGAGTGACAGGCGTGAAGTCTGTTCTAAAAATAAAAAAGCCCACTAAATAGTGGGCTTTTTGCGGTCCGGACGGGACTCGAACCCGCGACCTCCGCCGTGACAGGGCGGCATTCTAACCAGCTGAACTACCGGACCAAAATCGTTTTCTGATTTCGAGTACAAATTTACAATTATTTTTTTACCTGCCAAATTTTTTTTAAAAAAACTCCAATTATTTTCTGTTTTACCTTTTATAAATCTATCTAAGCAAATATGACCGATTTACTCAGGGACATAATTGTCAGCATAACTATTCTTTGGAACGTACCTAGATCGATGTTTGTAATAAAATTCAGAACATACTTCATTAATAATGCTATCAATTGTTTGCCCTCTATCAATAGGTCTCTGAATATCAATCACTTCCATTACTGTTGTCAGTTTTTTCGATTTTGGTTTATTAATATACACATAAGCCAAATTTTTTTCTTTAGTTTCATCATTTAACCTGTAAAAAAAATACATCTCTCCTTCTTCTTGGTTATTTCTAACATTTTTCTTTTCTATAAAATACAAGCTATCATACACTGTGATTATATTTTCTAAATTCACCTCCTCATCTGCAAATACAATACTATTAACCAACTTAGTTTTACAAAGATCTGTTTGAGACAATTGTAAAGCCTTAAGTTTATCGGTTAAGTTCAAATTCACTAATGCCTCATAGGTTTTTAACATCGTTTTAGGATGATGACCAAAATAATTCCAAATACTATCAGCAACCGGAATACTATACTGAGCGGCCATAAGATATATATTCAGTAATACAGATTCGTCTTTTATATTAAATAATTTATCTACAAATTGCTTTACAGTATGCTGTTTTGAGTAAAATGGCATTAATAATGATGCGTATCGCTCTATCGAATGATGATAAATCGGATATGTTTTTTTTCCATTCATTAACGCATATTCGTTTCTGAACTCTAACTGATCATCTAAAGGAAAAACTTCATCTTCTACCTCATTATGTTTTGATAACTTTCCTGCCGAAGCATGATAACGCTTCAATTCCTGATTTGCCTCTGCCAAAATCATCGGAATATTCGCTTCGTAATTCTTTGAAGGGAGTATTTGGCGAATGACTAAATTAGAAAATAACTTATAAATAGGTATTTTGTATTCATCTAATTTGGTAAGTTTTATTAAATCAGGAAAAAAATCAGCGCATAATTCTAAAGAGTCAAAAAGTGGACTCAAAAAAGTTTCCACACTTTGCTCGGAGCCGGTTAAAGGTGGTTTAGTTAACAATAATTCAAAATAAGTTTCATAGCTTTTTTTAGTCGTTAAATTTCCTAATGCTTTCAAAACGCAAATTTGCATATAACCGGAGTCTTCATAGTGTTTATAAAGCGATCTGTAAACCGGTATAAATGATTCTTGTTTTAAATACGAAGCGTTATATATTATACTAGCCCTTGTTACTTCATCTAGTTCAAAAAATAACGGAGTTTTCATAAAAGATAAAACCTCATTCATAGATTCTTTTTTTAAAGAAACTTCATATGATACTAAAGATTGTTTAGCCTGCCCACTCAATAAACTATCCTTAGAAACTAAATCTTTAAAAAAATTGGCAGTTTTGTTATAAAATATCACTTTTTTTTCAAGTGATCCGTGATGTCTGAATGATTTAAAAAAACTATCTGCCCATAAAGTCAATCCTCTTGACGAATCACATACTGTCGACAAACAAAACAATTTATTACCTTCTAAAATATATTTACGTTTAATTACTCTTGAACATCCATTGACTTTCAAAGTTAGTTCCAACATTTCTCTGTTTTCTTGTTTTTCAAATAGTGAATCTACAATTGCAAACCGGTTAAAATTTCGAGCATTATAACTGATGTTTTTCCAAAAAGTCAGCGAGTCCATGTAGCTATAATCATTATACTTAGTATATTCTATCAATACATGTTCACCGGTAGATGGAGAGTAATAGTTTTTATTTTTAGTGTCAAAATCAACATCATTATGTCTATTTTTTTGCTGATCTTCATTTTGAAGCTGGCGATAAAACGCTACCAACGACTCTTGTAGTTGATTTTTTTCATTTTCAACAATTTCGTCAAAAACAATAAATCCTAAATCATCATCCGTAATATGAGCTCTAGGATAGATAAATTTAAAATCTGAAATATGAAATGAATTGATAAAATCATTTTGAGTAAGAGTAACAGAATTTTTATCGGACAATTCATAGATTAAATAATAATGCACTCCTTTTATAAGTAACTTGGCATTTAAAATTTTATTTGATTGTTGATTTTGGCCTGAAAAAATTAAAGTTGGAAACCGTTCATCGTTAGTCATTTTAAATTGAATATGAGATACACAGCCAAAATTTTTCAACGTGTTTTCTGCTAGTAATCTGAGTTCAAATGAATCCTCCTCCAAATAATTAAAATCATTATAATAATAGTGCATGATTCCCTTACAAGCATTCAACTGCTTATCATAGGCAAATAACTCCTCCGATAGCCCTTGAAATATATTTCTTTTATGAGAGATATAGTGAAACATATTCGGTACAGTAACATAAAAACCTTGAGTATTTGGAGAAAAAACAAAAATTTTATCTTTTTTAGAATAAAATTTAATCGAATTAAAAAATTGCTTCGCTGCATCTCCATCTACATAACTTCCTTTTGCACTCATCTTAAAAATAATCATTTCAGTCTTTGTGAAATAAATTCGGCAATGCTGTAAATCGCCTTTTAGAGTTTTATTGATAAGATCAATTCCTTGTATACCTGATTTATCGATAATGTGTTTTTTTGATAATATTTTACCCGGAATACTTTCGTACAATAAACTGTCAATTTTTAACAATAAACGCTCAGGCTTATAATTGAATATTGGTGCATAAGTCAATTGCCTATTAATGCTATAGTAAGCGCCATTAGCCATGTCTGTTAAAAGATAATACGAATTTCCTTTTAAACTTGCTATATGGATTGGCTGTTGGAATAAAGAAAACGAATACAAAGAATCATCTGCGTAATGAATGTTTGACAATCTGATTTTATCAAGCCGCTCAACTTTAGTTCTTAGTTTATTACCTTTTTTAGTCGATATATTAGAAACAGCTCTAACTGAATAACCTTTTTTTCTTAATAATTCTATCAATCCGTTTTCTCCCGGTAAATGAGCTGCTCCTACTCCTACAAATAAGCTATTTTTTTTGCAAATAGAATCGATATTTTGAAGCATCAGTAAATTGCGATCGTCTATCAAATATTTTTGTGCATATTTAGTTGTATAAGTTAAATGCATTAAACTGTCTAGTTGATCTAAATCTTCATATTTATACGCTTCATTAATAGCATATCTTATATGATTTAAATCTAATTGCAATCCATTATTAGTCGAGGATTCATAAGGATTTTTTAAAGAACCCTTACTAGCCATCACAAGCGATGTTTTAAAATTTTCAAGACTAACAATGGATTTATTTAATTTGGTTCCTATTTGGTATATGTACAGGTCTAAATATGTAGATTCCTCATACTCCTCTATTCCAACTGTATTTCTATATAATAATCCATTAATAATAGCGGGTTCTTGAGCCAAGAGTTCAGAATACCATACATTATCAGGAATGTTAATTTTAAAGGCATCTCTATAAAAATCAGTATTTGAATAAATATTTGGATTATTAAAAGACTCCAATAATCCCATTTCTTTCATATTCTTGAGCCACTGATCGGGATTAGATTCTAAACCAACGACATCTGCTTGCGATAATGCAACAAAAAATGAATCTGAAAGATGATAGGCTTTTTTTGCGCTAACATGCATTGTACCATACAAATAAGATGGTTTTTGCAAACCATTCCCACTTATTTCCCATAATAAACCCTGATATTTTTTTTGCGCCAGAGACGACAGCCAAAATAGAGTTATAAAAAATAAAATATTAGAGCGATTTAATAACTTCATAAAAGCAATTCACAATACTTATAAAAGTACCATAAAATGCTTGATTTAAAAAAAGATTTGAATTAAAAAACAATGATTGTTTTTATGCTTTTTAAGCATTAATATTGAATAAACTATCAACAAACTCCAAACGATTAAACACCTGTAAATCGTCCATTTTTTCACCAACACCTATATATTTCACAGGAATCTTAAACTCATCTGAAATTCCAATAACCACTCCACCTTTGGCTGTACCGTCTAATTTAGTTAATGCCAATGAGGTAACATCGGTCGCGGCTGTAAATTGTTTACACTGCTCTATCGCATTTTGACCGGTACTTGCATCCAAGACTAATAAAACATCATGAGGAGCATCTGGAATAACCTTTTTCATGACATTTTTAATTTTTGTCAATTCATTCATCAGGTTAATTTTATTGTGCAATCTTCCAGCTGTATCAATGATAACGATATCTGCTCCTTTAGCCTTAGCACTACTTAATGTATCATAAGCAACACTTGCAGGATCTGCATTCATTCCTTGTGATACAATATCAACACCCACACGCTGACTCCAAATTGTTAACTGCTCAACAGCAGCTGCTCTAAACGTATCAGCAGCACCTAAAACAACTTTATAACCCGCTTGCTTAAATTGATGCGATAATTTACCAATGGTAGTTGTTTTTCCCACACCATTAACACCCACAACCATAATAACATAAGGTGTTTTTTCTCCACTAGATAAGTTGGGCAATTTAGGTATTTCAAATGAAGTTGTATCTGATGAATTATTTTCTATCAGTAAGGCTGCTACCTCATCTTTCAAAATATTATTTAATTCACCTGTTCCCACATACTTATTCTCCGCTACACGAGCTTCTATCCTCTTTATAATTTTCAATGTTGTATTAACACCTACGTCACCTGTAATTAATACTTCTTCTAAATTATCTAATACATCAGCGTCAACTGTTGATTTTCCGGCAATTGCCTTTGCTAATTTCCCGAAAAAACTCTCTTTAGTTTTCGAGAGTCCCTCGTTTAAACTTTCTTTTTCTTTTTTACCAAACAATTTATTAAAAAATCCCATAATTATAATTCAAATGAAAGTTTTACTGTAATACTAGCTGTTTTGTGTTTTGATTTTGTATTAAACGATCCTCCCCAAGAATAATCTTCATTAGTATTTTGACCCGTAATTTGGAAAACCCCCATTTCAGCCTCTTTTAAATTTTTTATATGACTTTTAGCATTTTCTGCAATACTCTCAGCTCTTTTCAAGGCATCTTGAGTAGCTCCTTTAAGAAGAGATAATTTCAAATCAGCTAACTTAGTATAATAATAATCAGGTTCATCCGCAGTAAATTCAATTCCTTGCTCAATCAAATCACCAACTTGAGTTGTTGATTTTTCAACTGATGATAAGTTTTTAGATTCCACAACAACCTCTTGATATAAATTGAAGCCATCAAATACACTTCCTGTCGCATTTCCCTCATTATTGTACAATTGCTTATAATTTCTATTTATTTTTAATGAAGAAAAAGATATTTCTCGTTCATTAATACCATTACTTTTTAAAAATGCTTTAACAGCTTCTATATCATTTTTCATTAATGAATTCGCTTCGCTCAAAGAAGGTGCATTTCTCGAAAAAGAAGCCTTCCAAACAATTAAATCTGAATCGAAATTTTCAGTTCCTAAACCAGTCACACTTATATTATTATAACCCACATGTGTATTTTCCCAACTAGAGGCCAATTTAAAACTTATGGTAATTAATGCTAATGCAATTAGCAAAGAAGAAATGATTCTAGACTTATTCATATAAAAATATTTTTAAATCGCAAAAGACAAGTAAAATGATTGTAAATTAATGAGCAAAAACTCGAACATTTTTGATTCCTCCTAAAACAAAAAAATTTCTTTCCGACAAAGAAAGAAATTTTTAAAAATAGACCTATTAAAAAATTATTTTTTTAAGTATTCTGCTACTAATTCATTTTGAACTATTTCTTCTCTAAAAGCGTAAGCTCCGGTTTTAGGAGACTTAACCACTTTAATCACTTTAGTAAAACTATTTCCTTTACCAGATTTTAACGTTGCAACTACTTTCTTTGCCATTGTATATTAGTTTTATAGAGATTATTTAATTTCTTTATGAACTGTCATTTTTCTCAAAATAGGATTGTATTTTTTTAACTCAATACGATCCGGGGTGTTTTTTTTATTTTTAGTAGTAATGTAACGAGAAGTCCCGTGTTTACCACTATCTTTGTGCTCAGTGCACTCTAAAATTACTTGAATTCTATTACCTTTCTTTGCCATTTTTATTTATTTTAATGAATTAAGCTAAAATTCCGCCTTCAACAGCATCCTTTAAACAAGCAAAAATTCCTTTTTTGTTAATATTTTTAATAGCTGATGTAGAAACACGAAGCGTTACCCACTCACCAGTTTCCGGAACAAAAAACTTTTTAGTTTTTAAATTTACTTTAAATTGACGACGGCTTTTAGCATTAGAAAAAGAAACATGGTTTCCTTTCATCGCTTTTTTACCTGTTAATTGACAAATACGTGACATGTTATAAAATACTTTAAATGTTATCTTTTAAATAATAGGGACGCAAATATAAGTTTTTTTTTCTAATCAACAAAAAATACTATATTTTTTTGAAAAAACTTATATCTGCATCCAATTTACAAAACATTTATTTAGAAAAACGTCTTCTGCGTTCTCCACCTTCACGATTTCCACCAAACGATTTTTCTTCTCTTGGTTTATCATATGAACGTCTTTCTCCACCACCTACTCCACCTTCGCGGTTAAATGATTTACGCTCTCCGCCTTCACGATTTCCGCCAAACGATGAACGACGCTCTCCGCCACCGTATGATTTGCGTTCTCCGCCACCATAAGATTTACGTTCTCCGTTTCCATAAGAACGACGACCATCTTCTCTTGAACCGCCTCCATAAGAACGTTTTTCACCATATCCTCCTGAAGATTTAGCTTTTGAAACTTCAAATGAAATGACACGAGCATTAAACTCAATACCTTTTTTATTTAGAGCTAAAAACTGATCTACACATTTATTTTCAGTTTCAAAAAATGAGAAACTATTTTTAACATCAACATTAAAAATCAAGCGTGGATTTAAACTCGTTACTTCTGATAAAAAATCTTTAATCGAATTTCGATTAAATCCGTCTAATTGTCCCATATTAACAAAGAAACGAGTCGTTTTTCCATTATTTCCTCCTTCGTTAGAAATATTTAAATCTTGAGAATTTTGATAGTAAGTATAAAATCTATTAAATTCTTCAGAAACAAAACGTTTAATCAATTCTTCCTTAGATAAATCTTTTAATTCGTCATAAATTTTTGGGAGATATTTTTCGATTTCCTCATCTTTCACTTCCACATCATGTAATTTAGTTACTAAATGAAATAATTGCTTTTCACAAACAGCTACACCATCAGGAACAGATGCTTTTGTAAATGTATTTTGAATGATACGTTCGATATCTTTTATTTTGCCTGATTCTCTTGGAGTAACAATAGCAATAGATATACCTGTTTTACCGGCACGACCTGTACGTCCGCTTCTGTGAGTATAATTTTCTGCTTCTTCTGGCAAATTATAATTAATAACATGGGTTACATTATTTACGTCTATGCCGCGAGCAGCCACGTCTGTTGCTACTAACATTTGTAGAGTACGACTGCGGAAGCGCTTCATCACTAAATCGCGTTGAGCTTGTGATAAATCACCATGTAACGCATCTGCATTGTAACCATCTTTTATTAGATTGTCAGCCACTTCCTGAGTTTCTGCTTTTGTGCGGCAAAAAACAATTCCAAAAATATCCGGATAAAAATCAGCAATACGTTTTAAAGCAGCATACCTATCACGTTGGTTAACCAAATAATACAAATGCTGAATGTTTTCATTACCTTGATTTTTCTTCCCAACACTAATTTCTATCGGATTCTCCATGTATTTACTTGCGATACGTTCAACCTCACGAGGCATCGTTGCAGAAAACAACCATGTGTTTTTTGTTGGAGGCGTGTTCCCTAAAATTAAATCCAAATCATCCTTAAAGCCCATGTTTAACATTTCATCAGCTTCATCTAACACAACAACATCAACATGTGATAAATCAATTGCTTTACGATCTATCAAGTCTACTAATCTACCCGGAGTAGCTACAACAACTTGAGAACCAGTTTTAAGATCTCTAATTTGGCTCATAATTGGTGCTCCACCATATACGGCAGTAACTTTTAATCCATTGAGATATTTAGAGTAATTAATTAAATCTTTACTTATTTGAACACACAACTCACGAGTGGGAGCTAAAATTAAAGACTGTGTGAAACGAGAATTTAAATCAAGTTTCATCAATAAAGGCAAACCAAAAGCAGCAGTTTTACCCGTGCCGGTTTGAGCCAAGGCTACCATATCAGTAGATTTTCCTTGTAATTGAGGAATAGTTTGTTCTTGGATAGGCGTAGGATTTTCGAAGCCCATCTCGGTCACGGCTTTTAGGAGCATCGGCTCCAAGCCTAATTCTTGAAATGTCATTTGTTTTTGTTTAAATTATTTATACTGACTGCTAAATAAGATCTAATTTCCGCAGTAGCTGTAAAGGTAATATTGTCCGACGTTGGACTGTCTTTACAAAAGGAAGTGCAGGTATCAAATCTGATTGCGCTACAAAAGTATAGCTATTTTATCGAATAAAAAAATTAAAATCAAAAAAACTTATTAATTCATTTTACGATTCTGAAATTACATGGCGAATTCAAAAACAAATTTCCGACTTGATTGATTAGCCTCACACTCTTTTTTAAACATGTTGGATTTTTGATTAAAAAAAATAACTTTGCTAACATTTTAGTGAAAATAACAACGAATTATTGTTGTTTTAAAAACTAATTAATTATATTTTTGTAATAACTATGTGTTTTAAGGTTTTAAATGTAATTTTTAATTAAATCAGATTGCACATTATTAAATCATATTTTTTTAGTATAAAAAGTTTAAACACCTTTTATCAATAGCGACAATAAAACAAAAAGAATTTTTTTAAGATATAAAAACGACACTTATGAAAAAAATACTCACAGTACTAGCAATTGCAAGCTTTTCTTCCTTATTTTCTCAAATAACTATCAACACCAACTTTCCTTCAATGATAGAAGCTGGTTCATCAACTGAGTTAGATGTAAAAATTAACAAAGGGGCATTAGTGAGTTTTGCTAAATACCACATAGATGTTCCTGTTGGATATTCTGTTTATCTTATCGACGCCAAGGGAGGAAGTTTTACTTTTGAGAACCAAAGAGGTAAAATTGTTTGGGTTTCTGTACCCAGCGATCCTGAATTTAGCGTAAAATTAAAACTTCAAGCAAATGATAACGCCGTTAGCCCTGGAACATTTGCTCAGAAATTTTACTACATCGTTGATAACGAAAAAAAAGAAGTGAGTGCCACACCTGCCGTAATTACTATCGGTAAACCAAATCCATCCGATATTGCGGCCAACAATACTGCAACTGCAACCGAAACTAAAACAAATAACGAACCTACTAAGACTTCAGATAATTTAGCCTCTTCTAACACAAATACTGAAAACAAATCATCTGAAAATAATGCTACAACTAAGACTGAAAAAACAACAACTGATGCCGTTGCTAATACCAATAATACACTTGATTCAAAAAACACAAACAATCAGCCGGTAAATTCAACTAATACATCAGTATCCAACAACTCTAAAGCAACAACTGAAACCTCCGCTTCTACATCCGGAAATGAAACTTCAAAAAGTGACAATAAATTAGCTACATCTTCTACAAAAACTGATGGGAACATTAAGACTAACAGTGATATGGCGTCATCTGCAAAACAGTCAGATGTAAAAAATACTGATTCTAAAAATACAAACCAATCAGTAAGTTCAAATTCAGGCAATACTGCTTCAGAGTCAAAGTCTTCCTCCGGAAATTCAAAATCGGCCGTAACTAAAAACACTGACTCTAAAATCACGTCATCTAACGAAACAAAAACCGTTGATAATTCTGTTGTCGGTATGACCTTCAAAGTGCAAATTGGAGCTTACTCTAGCCAACCAGCCAAAAGTTTATTTACCAAAGCTGGAAAAGTTAATATTGATTTAATTGATGGTATGTATAAAGTTACAACTGGAACTTTTAACACATTGGAAGAAGCGCTTAAATTTAGAGATGAAATGCAAACTAAAGGTTTTAATGATTCGTTTATTGCTAAATATAAAAATGGATCTCGCATAAACTAGATCATATTTTACAACGCAGCAATTTTGATTAATTATTGTAAAAACTACTAAACAACAATCTTTTCGATTTCGTTTGGTAGTTTTTTTATTTAAAAACGCACCGAATTAATTATTTTTTTCTATTGGAATAATGCTAAAATGTTAATGTGTTAATTTAAAAATATGGTATTTGCAGTTATCGACTTAGGAACAAACACTTTTAATCTTTTGATAGCAGAAAAACAACCTGATAATACATTTAAAAAAATATTTAACACAAAAATCCCTGTCAAATTGGGAGATTGTTCTATTAATTTGGGCTTTATTTCAGACATCCCTTTTCAGCGCGGTATTGATGCTTTAAAAACTTATAAAACCTATTTAACTGAATATAAAGTTCAAGAGACTTTTGCTTTTGCAACATCTGCCATTCGTTCTGCCGCCAATGGAAATGACTTTGTAAATCAAGCTAAAATTCAAACAGATATCAATATATCTATTATTGATGGCAAAGAAGAGGCAGAGTTAATTTACTATGGTAGTAAAATGGCTGTAGACATGGGGCAAAGTATTTCTCTAATTATGGATATTGGCGGTGGAAGTACCGAATTCATATTAGCCAACAATACTACTATTTTTTGGAGAGAAAGCTATTTATTGGGAGCTGCTCGCTTATTAGAAAAATTTAAACCATCAGACCCTATTACGTCAACTGAAATTAATGAATTTAATCATTATTTAAGAAAAGAACTAGGTTCATTATTTGACGCTATTCATTTGAACCAACCTCAGTCTTTAATAGGTTCTTCCGGTGCTTTTGATTCTATTGTAGACATGATTGGTGAAGAGTTTAACACCACTATTTTAAATGAAAACCAAACAGAATATCAAATTGATTTAACAAATTATAAAATTATAAGTCATAAAATCAAAAAATCTAACATTAACGAACGACGTCAAATAAAAGGTTTAATAGAAATGCGAGTAGACATGATAGTTATATCTGTATTATTGATTGACTTTATCTTATCCGAATTAAACTTAAAAAACATTCGAGTATCTACTTTTTCTCTAAAAGAAGGGGTCATTAATCAAAAACTAGGCTTAACAATAAGCTAATTTTACACGATTACTTACTTTACATATTTTGTGTTAATGGATAAAAAAAAATCATATAAACTATTTATTTCTGATTTTGAAGACAAAAAAGAACTTTATAAAAATACATGGTTGGTTATTTTACATGCTACTAGAACACCTCCGCATATTGGTATTTTGATAGAAGGTAACTATAATTCATTAACTATTAAAGGACATGAACTTAATGTCAATGTTGACATTTTATTGAGAACAATACAGCAAAAAAAAATAGAAACGCTTTTTATTCAACTAAAAAAACACCCAGTATTTAGCCCTTCTTATCAAAAAGAAATTTGTCAACTCTATATACAACAATTTCCGCATGTAAAAGATAACGAAGCTAGTTGTCTAAATCCAATCAAATTATTTTTAGATGAATTTTATGGAATTAAAGAAGAAAAGCAAGAACTATTGTTCGAATTAATAGAACGAATTAAAGAAAATGATTTTATCAAACACACTTGGTCATTAAATATTGATGAACATTTGGAAA
>Ga0172373_10003154_pt1 | contig 24428 bp, 25 predicted proteins | sample Lak10m_2_FD_114546 | JGI IMG/M metagenome (GOLD analysis project Ga0172373, IMG submission 114546) | Freshwater microbial communities from Kabuno Bay, South-Kivu, Congo - kab_092012_10m | ecosystem: Environmental > Aquatic > Freshwater > Lake | place: Democratic Republic of the Congo...
GAAGCCCGGTGATTGGGAAGATAATCCGCTGTTTCTGGTCGGATTCAGACAAAAATCCGGCCAAGAATGGCAATTTGCAAAACACGAAGCTCCGAACGATGGCTTGTTCAGGGCTTCCCTAGTGTCAATGCCGAGACATATAGCGTATCGGGGCGTTGCTTTGATAGCCACGACACGACCCTATCGTTTCTTTGCTGCTTGACCATCTCGGACAATACGCAGGTATCTAGCAGCAGGCTCATAGCTCAATGTCACGCCCGTAATCCGGATTTCTGGAAATGTCGAGGTCAACGCGATATTCCTGCGGAATTTGCATAAGCGCTTCCACAATATTCTTCTGTGGCTGCTTCAGGCGCTTGTACTCTTCGATGGAGAGCACCACCACCACCTCGCGCCCATGGCGCGTCACCGTCTGCGGGCCGTGGGTCAGGGCTTCTTCCACGACTTCGCTGAAACGGTTTTTTGCTTCCTGCAATTGCCAAGAGGGATTCATGGGGCACCTCTTATTCTGTCTAGTCTGGACAGAATAGAGCGAAATCGTTGCGATTTCAAGGGTTACGCACCCAATAGGCGGCGCGCCAGCAGCGCCTGCATGTCTCGCCTGCCATCCAGCATCAGTACCACAAATACCTGCTGCCCTATGATGCGGTAGATCAGGCGGTATGGCTTGAAAAACGCTTGGCGATATTCCTGAATGCCAAGCGCCAGCAACTCTTTTGGGTGCGAGCCGCGCTCGGGAAAAGTGGCGAGGCTTTCGGCCGTTTCCAGCAACTGGTCAAGCACGTAGCCGGCATTGGCCGGTGAGTCCGCTTCCGCGATGTAATCGTAGATCGCTTCGAGGTCGCGCTCCGCGCCCTCGGTGAGCAGTACCTCGTACCGCATCAAGCGGATTTCTTGTTGCGCAGCCGCTGCACGACATCGGCCAGCGGCTTGGTCTTGCCTGCCTCGATTTCGCGATTGCCCAACGCCAGTAGCTTCAGCAAAGCCAGAGTTTCCTGTGTTTCTTCATAGGAGGCAATGTCCTGAATCACCGCCTTGGCCTCGCCGTTTTGGGTAATCACCATTGGCTCCCGGCTCTCGGCGAGGTGCAGCAACACCTCGGCGGCATTGGCCTTAAGGTGGCTAATGGGTTTGATCTGGGTGGAGTAGTGCATGGCGGTCGACTGTCGGACTTTTAATGATCTTAATTTAGTCTATGCTTGGCTTTTGTGCAAGTGGGCGAAACATGCAGGGCTGATGCCGGTGGCAATGCGCCCTATGATGGTGTCAGGTATGCTATTCGTCTACGAAATAATCTGAGTCGATTTTCTTTACTTCGTAGACAGCAGCAACTGAAACACCGACATTATTTTCTATCATCAGACGCGCCAAGGTTAGTCCATTGAGGAGAACTACTTTGTTGCTGATGTTCTTGACGTATTCCTGCGCTTCCTTTGTGAAGTCGGAGGTTGTGATGAAAACTCCTTTGTGGGCTCGCTGACCTTGTAATGCCCCGACAAATTTCTGGATTTCAGGGCGGCCAATGACCGCTTCCCAGCGCTTGGCCTGAATGTAGATGGCATCAAGACCTAAACGATCTTCGTTGATGATGCCGTCGATGCCTTCGTCGCCACTGCGACCAATAACGCGTGCGGCATCAGCCAATGTGCCGCCGTAGCCCATTTTTACCAATAGTGATACAACTAAACGCTCGAAAAAAGCAGGCGAACTACTCTTTACAATCTCCAGCAACTCGTTTGCAAGTTGGGAATTGAGCTTGCGATGTGTGTCTTCCAACATCTCTTCAGGAGTGGAAGTCTGTGCTGGTTCCACTATTGTGGAAGGAATGTCCGATTTTTGATTGTCCCGGAAAGCGATGAACTCGGGAAATTGTTCAAGAAATTTGACGTTTATCGACTTTGGTTTTGATGCTAGAACTTGTTTCCCGCGCTCGGTAATGAGCATACAGCCTCTTTTGGGCTGGTCAACCAATCCGGCTTTTTTCATGTAAGTTCTTGCCCAACTTACACGGCTGCTAAATGTAAAGGTGCCGCCACTGGGCAGGAGCTGCTTGCGCTCATCATCGGTGAGCTTGTGTTGATTGGCAAGCTCGTCTACCAGGTCTTTGAACAAATGTTCTTGCCCATCACCAATACTAGATAGCAAGGGAAGCATCAGTGCTTGGTAGTCTGGAATCGCCATTGTCACGCCCTCAAAAAATGAAATTCGCCCCGCGCTGGCCAAGCCCCACCATCACAGGTAGTGCTGTTTAGCACGGCAAGAGGGCGGAAACGCTGCTAGCGCAAGCGAGTTCATTTTTAAGCCCGGTATTCAACCGAAGGATTCCCTGCCAGCAATCCAGCCACGCTGATGTCTTCATCAATCTCAGGCCAGTGTATGCCTTCACCGTTGCCCAGAAGCTCGTAGTGGGTGCGGGCGGCAAGGGGGGCAGAAAGCAGGCGAGGGAACCAGGCCAGCGGGGTGGAAAGTACGCGCCCATCCACGAGGCTGACGATCAGTTCTGCTTCGGTCATAGTGACGGATTGCGCCAACGGTTCAACGTGCAGTGCCAAAGAACTCATTCCATGCCTCCTTGAATAACTGTTCGTGCTCACGTACCAAGTTGTGCAATTGGGTCAATTCTTGCGCCGCAAAGCCTGTGCTGCTTGCCAGAGCTACCGGCTGAATCCAGAGTTTCGCCAGGCAGCGGCTCGCCTGAATATGAATATGGGCAGGCTCGCTACCTTCGTTAGCATAGAAGAAAAAACGATAGCTACCAATCCTTAGTACGGTTGGCATGGAGTTCTCCTACGCTAGCGCAAGCATGCTTATTTTACCCGGCAGTGTTCTGCGTCCGCACCCGTATATGCAGCTCCCGTAATTGCTTCTCGTCTACTTCGTTCGGCGCCTTGGTCATCAGACACTGCGCGCGCTGGGTTTTCGGGAAGGCGATCACGTCGCGGATGGATTCGGCACCGGCCATCAGCGTCACCAGTCTATCCAGGCCGAAGGCCAGGCCGCCGTGCGGAGGTGCGCCGTATTGCAGGGCTTCAAGCAGAAAGCCGAACTTTTCCTGGGCTTCCTCTGCGGAAATCTTGAGTGCGTCGAATACCTTGGATTGCACTTCCTGCTTGTGGATACGCACCGAACCGCCGCCCACTTCCCAGCCGTTGAGGACCATGTCGTAGGCCTTGGATAGCGCAGCACCGGGGTTGGTAGTGAGCAGGTCTTCGTGGCCGTCCTTGGGGGCGGTGAAGGGGTGGTGCAGGGCGGCCCAGCGGTCGTTTTCTTCATCCTGTTCGAACATCGGGAAATCGACTACCCACAACGGTGCCCAGCTACGGCCATCGACGTGGCCTTTTTCGTGACCGACCTTGGCGCGCAGAGCGCCGAGGGCTTCGTTGACTACCTTGACCTTGTCTGCGCCGAAGAACACGAGGTCGCCGTTCTGTGCGCCGGTGCGGTCGATGACGGCTTGCAGCGCGGTGACGTGGATGTTCTTGACGATGGGGCTTTGCAGGCCGGTTTCGTTGAGTTGGGTGGTGTCGTTGATCTTGATGTACGCCAGACCCTTGGCGCCGTAAATCTTGACGAATTCGGTATAGCCGTCGATTTCGCCACGGGTTAAGCTGGCGCCGCCGGGGATGCGCAGGGCAGCCACACGGCCGCCGGAGTTGGCGGCGCCGGAGAATACCTTGAAATCGACATCCTTCATCACGTCGGTGAGTTCGGTGATTTCGAGCGTGACGCGCATGTCCGGTTTGTCTGAACCGTAGCGGCTCATCGCTTCACTGAACGGCATGCGCGGGAAGGGGTTGGGCAGGTCGATATCCTGCACGCTCTTGAACATCTTGCGAATCATGTCCTCGACGATGTCCATGATCTGGTTTTCAGACAGGAATGAGGTCTCGATGTCGACCTGGGTGAATTCGGGCTGGCGATCGGCGCGCAGGTCTTCATCGCGGAAGCACTTGGTGATCTGGAAATACTTGTCGAAACCGGCCACCATCAGCAGTTGCTTGAACAACTGTGGCGACTGCGGCAGGGCAAAGAACATGCCGTGATGCACGCGCGACGGCACCAGATAGTCGCGGGCGCCTTCCGGGGTGCTGCGGGTCAACATCGGCGTTTCGACTTCGATGAAACCGGCGGTATCCAGATAATCGCGCAGGGTCTTGGCCACGCGGTAGCGCAGCATCATGTTCTTCTGCATCGCCGGGCGGCGCAGGTCGAGGTAGCGGTGTTCCAGGCGCACAGTTTCGCTCAGGTTGTCGTCGTCCAGCATGAACGGCGGGGTGAGCGACGGATTCAGAATCTCAATTTCGGAAGCGAGCATTTCAACTTCGCCGGTCGGGATGTTCAAATTGACCGTGCCTTCAGGACGCGGTCGCACCTTGCAGGTGATCTTGAGCACGAATTCATTACGCACGGACTCGGCATTGGCAAAAGCTTGCGGGGTATCCGGGTCGATCACGATTTGCGACATGCCGGTGCGGTCGCGCAAGTCGATGAATATCACGCCGCCGTGGTCGCGGCGACGATGAGCCCAGCCGCACAGGGTTACGGTCTGGCCGATGTGTTGGCTGTTGAGTTCGCCACAGTAATGAGTACGCATAGAATTCGGATGGTTTGGTTGTGTTGAATTAATCGCCAACGTAGTTGGCGGCTTGAACGGCTTTTTCCGTTGGCACGACGACGCCCATTGACACGATATATTTCAGCGCTTCGTCCACGCTGATATTGAGTTCGACGGTGTCGCATCTGCGCACGAAAAAGAAGAACCCGTTGACCGGGCTGGGTGCAGTGGGAATGAATACGCTGACTAGTTCATCCTCGCTGTGTTGCGCGATTTCGCGCGTCGGGACTCCGGTCTGAAAGGCCACGGCCCAGGCTTCCGGGTGCGGGTAGCGCACCAGCAGTACCTTGCCGAAAGCATCGCCTGAACCGGAAAACAGCGTATCGCTGACTTGTTTGACGCTGTAATAGATGGATTTGACGACCGGCACCCGCGCCAGCAGGCTTTCCCAGAACTGAATGATGCGCCGGCCGAAAAAGTTGGTGGCGATCACGCCGGTAATCAGCACGATGAGCAGTGTCAGGATGGTACCCACGCCCGGGATGTAGTAGCCCAGCTGCGCTTCCGGCCGCCATGCGGGTGGAAGCAGCAGCAGGCTCTGGTCCATCACGCCGATCAGCGACTTGAGTACCCAGACGGTAATGACCAGCGGTACCAGCACCAGCAGGCCGGTAATCAGATAGCGTTTGAACACGAGGGGCGCTGTCCGGGGTCAGTGGCAGGCGCAATTGCCGCCGCAGGGCGTGGATGCGGGAGCGCTTTCCGCCGCCTTGGGCTTGGCGCCGCCCTTGAAGTCGGTGGCGTACCAGCCGCTGCCCTTGAGCTGAAAGCCAGCCGCGGAAAGCTGCTTGGCAAATGTTTCCTTGTTGCATTGCGGGCAGGTGGTCAACGGGGCGTCGCTGATCTTGCGCAAGACTTCCTTCTCGAAACCGCAATCCGTGCAACGATAATCATAAATCGGCATAAGGAACCTCCTTAAAAAACAAAATTATACATTAACAAGCCTGGTTTCCCGTAGGTTGGGGTCAGGCCGGAAAACTCAAGCACCAGAAATACAGAAGCCGGCATCAGCCGGCTTCTGTATCAGTCTGTCCGGCCTCAGAAGGGAATGTCGTCGTCCAGATCGTCAATCGAGCTGGACGGGCGGCTATTGCTGGCCGGCGCCTGTTGGCGCGGGGCGGGCGCGGAGCCGCCTTCGTCGCGGTCCACCACTTCGAAGCTGTTGCCGCCACCACTGCGGCCACCCAGCATCTGCATGCGGTCGGCGACGATTTCCGTGGTGTACTGGTCCTGGCCTTCCTTGTTCTGCCATTTGCGTGTCTGCAAACGGCCTTCGATATACACTGAGGAGCCTTTTTTCAAGTACTCGCCGGCGATTTCAGCCTGCTTGCCGAACATCACGATGCGCACCCATTCCGTGCGTTCCTGCTTTTCGCCCGATTTGCCCTTGAAGGAGTCGGTGCAGGCGATGGAAAAGTTGGCCATTGCATCGCCGCTCGGCATGTAGCGGATTTCCGGGTCGCGCCCGAGGTTGCCGATGAAAATGCACTTGTTTACTGACGCCATGTCACGCTCCCTGTCCAATGAGTTTTAATGCAGCCGCTTCGTCCCAGCCGGCCATTTCTACCTTCAGCAATGCTACACCTTCATCCGCCAGTACCACTGCCTCACGCACGCCGGCCAAGGCTGCCAGCCGGTCGGCCAGAGTCCGGGCGGCCTGCGGCGTGAGCTCTTCCAGGTGAAACATGCGGCTCTTGATTGCAAGCGGCGCTTGCATGCTGGCGGCGAAGGCCAGCCACAATCCCATCAGCACGCTGCAAAACAAGAACACTGCGGCAAAGCCCTGCGTATGCGAAAGCCAACCGCCCAGCGCACCACCGGTAAAAACGCCTAAGGATTGGGCCGTATTATACACGCCCATTGCCGTGCCTTTGGCCGCTGCCGGCGCGATCTTGCTGATGAGCGAAGGCAGACTGGCTTCGAGCAGGTTGAAGGCGATGAAGTAGGCGGTAAGCGAGGCGACAATGCCCCAGAAATGATGGATCGAGACGGCGAACAGCAGCTGGGCGCAGAGCATTATGCCAATGGCAGCAACGAAAACCGGCTTGAGTTTGGCCTTTTTTTCGCCGTAGATAATCGCCGGCACCATGCAGATGAACGAGATAACCATGATGGGCAAATACACCTGCCAGTGATGATTGACATCCAGCTGGCTGGTTTGGACCAGCGCGAACGGCACCACCACGAACATCGCCATTTGTGCTGCGTGCAGGGCGAAAATGCCGAAATTGAGGCGCAGCAGCTGGGGGTTGCGCAGCACTTCACGCAATCTGGCCGGTGTGGCTTCGGCATCGGAATGGAAGCGGCTGATCGCCGGGTCCGGAACCACGAATTTCACGACCAGCAAGGCGATCAGTGCCAGGCATCCGGTCAGCGCAAAAATCCCGGGAATGCCGATCCACTGGTTCAATGCCGGACCGGCAACCAGCGAGAAGGCAAACGTCAGGCCGATGGTCCCGCCTATCATCGCCATGGCCTTGGTGCGGTGCTCCTCGCGCGTGAGGTCCGCGACCAGCGCGGTGACTGCGGCAGAAACCGCGCCCGCGCCCTGGATCGCCCGCCCGACGATGATCCAGATGAGGTCGTGTGCAGAGGCGGCGACAAAGCTGCCGATGACAAACAGCAGCAAGCCGAAATAGATGACACTCTTGCGCCCGAAACGGTCGGAGGCCATGCCGAACGGCAGCTGGAATAGCGCCTGTGTCAGGCCATAGGCGCCGAGCGCCAGGCCGATCATGAGGTGGCTGTGGCCGCCGGGCAGGGTTTCGGCGTAGATGGCGAAAATCGGCAAGATCAGGAACATGCCCAGCATGCGCAATCCGTAAATCGAGGCCAGGCTCATGCTCGCGCGCAGCTCCAGCGGAGTCATTTTTTCGGAAGAGTGCAAAACACTTCGCTTGTCGATGCTGTGTTGCACATTCGGGCTGAAATCCTCATTTACTTGCATGTAAACTCCGGTTTCATCCCAAATGTGCGCCTTGCCTCGCCTACGCTCTGGCGTTTTGCAATATGTTTTTTCATCTGGATGGACATAAAACAGTTGAGGGTACGGCTGAAAATTGCTTATATTAGCAGGTTGACCTAACCGGCTGTAACTAATGGACACTATCCGCATCCGCGGCGCACGCACGCACAACCTCAAGAATATCTCGCTCGACCTGCCACGCAACAAGATGATCGTGGTCACCGGACTGTCCGGTTCAGGTAAGTCCTCACTTGCGTTCGATACCTTGTATGCAGAGGGGCAGCGCCGCTACGTCGAGTCACTTTCTGCTTACGCTCGGCAGTTTCTGGACCGCATGGAAAAACCCGATGTCGATCTGATCGAAGGTCTTTCCCCGGCGATTTCCATCGAGCAGAAATCCACCTCGCACAACCCGCGCTCCACCGTGGGCACGGTGACGGAAATCCACGACTACCTACGCCTGCTATTTGCCCGTGCGGGTGATCCGGAGTGTCCCGAGCACGGCATCAAGCTCGAATCGCAAACCGTGTCACAGATGGTCGATGCGGTGATGGAGTTGCCGGAAGAGACCAGGCTCATGATTCTGGCGCCTGTGGTGGCCAACCGCAAGGGCGAGCAGCTGGACCTGTTCGACGAATTGCGTGCGCAGGGTTTTGTGCGGGTGCGCGTAGACGGCAAGATCTACGAGATGGACGAAGTGCCCAAACTTGCCAAGACCGTGAAACACGATGTGGATGTGGTGGTGGACAGGCTCAAAATTCGCGCCGACATCAAGCAGCGTCTGGCAGAGTCGTTCGAGACCGCATTGCGCCTGGCCGATGGCCGTGCGATTGCGCTGGAAATGGATACCGACAAGGAGCAACTGTTCTCCGCCAAGTTCGCCTGCCCGGTGTGCAGTTACGCCCTGCAGGAGCTTGAGCCGCGTCTGTTCTCGTTCAATAATCCGATGGGGGCTTGTCCGAAATGCGATGGTCTGGGGCAGATCAGCTTCTTCGATCCCAAGCGGGTGGTGGCGTTTCCGCATATTTCGCTCGCTTCGGGGGCCATCAAGGGTTGGGACCGGCGCAATCAGTTTTATTTCCAGATGTTGCAGAGCCTGGCCCTGCATTACGGATTTGATGTGGACGTGCCGTTCGAGCAGTTGACGGAAGAGGTGCAGCAGATATTGCTTAACGGCAGCGGCAAGGAAGCCATCCCGTTTGTTTATCTCGACGAACGCGGCAAGGCCAGCACGCGCAGCCATGCCTTCGAGGGCATTTTGCACAATCTGGACCGGCGTTATCACGAAACCGATTCAGTGATGGTGCGGGAGGAGTTGGCTAAATATCTCAACTCCAAGCCTTGCCCCGAATGTGCCGGCACGAGGCTGAGAAAAGAGGCCCGCTTCGTCAAGATGGGCGGCAGAACCTTGCATGAGATCTGCGAAGAGCCGCTCAAGCAGGCGCTGAGTTTCTTCGGCGGATTGCAACTGACCGGCCAGAAACTGGCGATTGCCGACAAGATCGTCAAGGAAATCAGCAACCGCCTGTCTTTTCTGACCAACGTCGGTCTCGATTATCTCTCGCTGTCGCGTTCGGCAGAAACGCTATCCGGCGGCGAGGCGCAGCGTATCCGGCTGGCTTCGCAAATCGGCTCCGGCTTGACCGGCGTGATGTATGTGCTGGACGAACCCTCGATCGGGCTGCATCAGCGCGACAACGACCGCCTGCTCGATACCCTGCGCCATTTGCGCGACATCGGCAACAGCGTGATCGTGGTCGAGCATGACGAAGATGCGATTCTCTCGGCTGACTATGTGGTGGATATCGGGCCCGGTGCGGGCGAGCATGGCGGTGAAATCGTGGCTGAGGGTACGCCCAGGGAGGTGATGGCCAACCCGGTTTCGCTCACCGGCCAGTATCTTTCCGGAAGCAAGAAAATCGAAGTGCCCGGCAAGCGCCACGCGCCCGACCCCAAGCGTTGGCTCAAGCTTGAAGGGGTGAGCGGCAATAATCTCAAGAACGTCACGCTGAATCTGCCGGTGGGGTTGCTGGTGTGCGTCACCGGCGTTTCCGGTTCGGGCAAGTCCACCCTGATCAACGATACGCTTTATCGCGCGGTGGCCAGGCATTTATACGGTTCCAGCACGGAACCGGCAGCCTATGGCGAGATCCACGGGCTGGAATTCTTCGATAAGGTGGTGGATGTCGACCAGTCGCCCATCGGCCGTACCCCGCGCTCCAATCCGGCCACTTATACCGGGCTGTTCACGCCCATACGCGAACTGTTTGCCGGTGTGCCCGAGTCGCGCATGCGCGGCTACGGGCCGGGCCGCTATTCCTTCAACGTCAAGGGCGGCCGCTGCGAAGCCTGCCAAGGCGATGGTGTGCTCCGCGTCGAGATGCACTTTTTGCCGGATATCTATGTCCCTTGCGACGTCTGCAAGGGGCACCGCTACAACCGTGAAACCCTGGAAATCCAGTACAAGGGCAAGAATATTCATCAGGTACTCAAGATGACGGTGGAGCAGGCGTATGAATTCTTCAACGCCGTGCCGGTGGTGGCGCGCAAGCTGCACACATTGCTCGAGGTGGGCCTGGGCTATATCACGCTGGGGCAGTCTGCGACTACGCTTTCCGGCGGCGAGGCCCAGCGCGTCAAGCTGGCCCTTGAATTATCCAAGCGCGATACCGGCCGTACGCTCTATATTCTGGATGAACCCACGACCGGCCTGCACTTTGCAGATATTCAACTTTTGCTCAACGTTTTGCACCGGCTGCGCGACCACGGCAATACCGTTGTGGTGATCGAGCATAATCTGGACGTGATCAAAACCGCCGACTGGCTGGTTGATCTCGGGCCGGAGGGCGGCAACGGCGGCGGGCAGGTCATCGCCGAAGGTCCGCCGGAGCAGGTGGCCGCTACACCCGCGAGCTATACCGGGAAGTACCTCAAGCCACATCTTGCCGATAAGAAGCAGATTTGAATGTTGCGAGAAGGTGTCGAGATAAGCAGGCAAAAAAATCCCCCTGCAAGAGGGGGAAAGGGTTAAATCTCCGTGGAGATTTAACATGGAGAGGGTAAAAAAACCAACCATTCGTTGGCAGTACTTCAAATAAGCCGCCGACAAAAGCGGCTTATTTCATTGGGCAACTACAAGCTGAAAACGTTCACTCTTTGCCCCGTGCGGAGGCGAGTACGCTAGCGACTGCTGGATCACAGGAGCGAGTGGTAAGATGCCGGTATTCTTGGTGGCGTGTTTTACCCTAATCCCCTGCATGTCCGATCTTTCCCGCATTTTCGCTTCCGACGGCCTGTTGGCCGAGCATATTCCCGGCTACCGCCTGCGTCCGCAACAACTCGAAATGGCACAGGCCATCGAGCGGGCGATCGAGAGCCGCAAAGTGCTGGTGGCCGAAGCCGGCACCGGTACCGGCAAGACCTTTGCCTATCTGGTGCCGGCTCTGCTTTCCGGCGGCAAGGTGATAGTCTCTACCGGCACGAAAACCTTGCAGGATCAACTCTTTGCGCGCGACCTGCCTGCGGTGCGCGAGGCGCTCAAGGCCCCGGTGACGGTCGCCATTCTCAAGGGCCGTGCCAACTACGTCTGCCATTACCACCTCGAGCGCGCCAAGGTCGAAGGCCGCTTCATGAGCCGCGACGATGTGCACCACCTGCATGAAATCGGCCGCTTCGCCCAGCGCACGCAAAGCGGCGACAAGAGCGAGCTCGCCATCGTGCCGGAAAACGCCATGATCTGGCAGAGCGTCACTTCCACCCGTGATAACTGTCTGGGGCAGGAGTGCGGCAATTACAAGGAATGTTTCGTCATGGAAGCGCGCAAACGCGCGCTGGCGGCCGATGTGGTGGTGGTCAACCATCACCTGTTTTTTGCCGACGTCATGTTGCGCGACGAAGGCGTGGCGGAGTTGTTGCCGGCTGCCAATACGGTGATTTTCGACGAAGCGCACCAGTTGCCGGAAACCGCCGGGCTGTTTTTCGGCGAGGATATTTCCACCAGCCAGATCGTCGAACTGGCGCGCGACACCCATGCCGAAGCGCTGACCGAGGCCAAGGACTTCAAGGCGTTGCCGGAGGCTACTGCCGCACTGGAAAAAGCCGTGCGTGATTTTCGCCTGGTGTTCGGGCTGGATACTGCACGCATGCCGGTCAACAAAGCGCAGGGTTTCAAGGATTTCTCGCAGCAACTGGGAACGATGCGCATCAAACTGGCCGAATTGGCAGAACTGTTGGCAACACAGGCCGAGCGCAGCCCGGGCATGGAAAACTGTTGGCAACGCGCAATGGCGCTACAGGCGCAAGTCGCCAACTGGCAAGCCGGGCAGAACGCCAATCTGGTGCGCTGGGTCGAGGTGTTTTCGCAAAGCGTGCTGCTGCATGCGACGCCTTTGTCCATCGCCGAGATTTTCGGCAAGCAGATCGAGGGTCAGACGCGTGCCTGGATTTTCACTTCCGCCACGCTCGCAGTCAAAAGCAACTTCGGCCATTACCTGGGGCAGATGGGACTGCTTGAAGCCGAGACCGGCTACTGGGAGAGCCCTTTCGATTACCCCGAACAGGCCGTGCTGTATGTCCCCCAGGGGATGCCGGAACCCAATACGCAGGAATATATATCGGCTGTCGCCCAAGCTGCCTTGCCCGCGATCAAGGCCAGCGGTGGCCGGGCTTTCGTGCTCTGCACCAGCCTGCGGGCAATGAAGGAAATTCACGGCTGGCTCAAGGAAGCATTCGAGCGCGACGAGTTGGAGTTTCCGTTGCTGCTGCAGGGCGAAAGCTCGCGCAGCGAGTTGCTGGAACGCTTTCGCAAGCTGGGCAATGCCGTGCTGGTGGCTTCGCAAAGCTTCTGGGAAGGCGTGGACGTACGAGGTGAAGCACTGTCGCTGGTGGTCATCGATAAGTTGCCGTTTGCGCCGCCCGACGACCCGGTACTGGCCGCGCGCATCGACAAGCTCAACGCCGAGGGCAAAAGCGCCTTCATGGAATATCAGTTGCCTTATGCGGTGATTACGCTCAAGCAAGGCGCGGGGCGCTTGATTCGCGATGAAACAGACCGCGGCGTGCTGATGATTTGCGACAAGCGGCTGGTGGAGAAGCAGTACGGTCGGCGGATTTGGCAAAGTTTGCCGCCGATGAAGCGAACCAGGGAGCTGGGGGATGTTGAGGCGTTTTTCTCATCCGCTCAACCTCATCATTGCCCGCCCAACGACGGAACAGTAGAAGCAAATAGTTGAGCGGATCATTCAGGTATTGCTTTGGCGGTGATAGACTTGCCGCATGCCTAACCAACTCGCAAAAGAAACTAGCCCCTACCTGCTGCAGCACGCCGATAACCCCGTCGATTGGTATCCTTGGGGTGAAGAGGCGCTAGCCCTGGCCCGCGAGCAGGATAAACCCATCCTGCTTTCCATCGGCTATTCCGCCTGCCACTGGTGCCACGTCATGGCGCACGAGTCGTTTGAAGACCCGGCTACTGCCGCGGTGATGAACGAGCATTTCATCAATATCAAAGTGGATCGCGAGGAACGGCCGGACCTCGACCAGATTTATCAATCGGCACATGGGTTGATGAACCGGCGTAGCGGTGGCTGGCCGTTGACCATGTTTCTGACGCCGGATCAGACGCCGTTTTACGGCGGTACGTATTTTCCCCCAGCGCCGAGATACAACCTGCCGGGTTTTGCCGATTTGCTGGTGCGGGTGGCCGGGGCGTATCGCGAACAGAAGCCTCAAATTCTCGCACAGCGCTCAACCTTGCTCGATGCGCTGGATCGGCGCACGTTCAATGCCGGTATGCCGGATGCAACGGCCATCCGGCATGGAGTGGCGAGACTGCAAGAACTGTTCGACACGATCAATGGCGGGTTGGGGCATGCGCCGAAATTTCCCAACGTGCCGGATTGGGCATTTCTGGTCCGGGTGGGGGATGCCGGCCTCAACGAAATGATACGGCGCACGCTGACGGCGATGGCGAATGGCGGTATCTACGATCATCTCGGCGGGGGCTTTTGCCGTTATAGCGTGGATGAGGGCTGGGAGATCCCGCATTTCGAAAAAATGCTCTACGACAACGGTCAGTTGCTGTGTCTGTACGCCGATGGCTGGCAGTTGCTGGGCGAGCCGCGCTACCGGACGGTGGTCGAAGAAACCGTGGACTGGATGCAGCGCGAGATGCGGGATGCGGGCGGGGCGTTCTATGCCGCGCTGGATGCCGATTCGGAGGGCGAGGAAGGCAAATACTACGTCTGGCGCCGCGAAGAGCTGGCCGCGTTGCTGAGCAGGGAAGAGTTCGAGGCCATCAAGCAAAATTACGGTCTCCAGGAGACGCCGAATTTCGAGCACCAGTTCTGGCACCTGCGGGCCAGTGCTGAGCCCGATATGCCGCGCGAGGTACAGCAAAAACTGCTGCAGGCCCGGGAGTTGAGGGTGCGTCCGTCGCGCGACGACAAGATACTCACCAGCTGGAACGCGCTGGCGATCAAGGGTCTGGCGCGATCCGGCCGGGTATTCGGCAAACCGCAATGGATTGCGGTTGCGCAGGCCGCCACGGATTTCATCCGCGACAACCTGTGGCAAGATGGCATATTGCTTGCCACCTACAAGAATGGACAGGCCCGCCTCAACGCCTACCTGGACGATCACGCATTTTTGCTGGATGCGCTGCTGGAATTGCTCCAGGCCGAGTTTCGCCAGCAGGATCTGCAGTTTGCCATCGATATAGGCGACACCCTGCTCGCCCGGTTTGAAGATGAAGCGGGCGGATTCTTCTTCACCAGCCATGACCACGAAACCCTGATTCACCGGCCCAAATCGCCGCACGACAATGCGATTCCATCCGGCAATGGCGTGGCGGCATTTGCGCTGCAGCGACTGGGCCATCTGCTGGGCGAGATGCGTTACCTGCAAGCGGCAGAAAAAGCCGTGCAATATTTCGGCGGCGAACTTGCCGCCAATCCTGCCGCCTGTCCCAGCCTGCTATGCGCAGCGCAGGAATCGCTGACCCCCGCGACGCTGGTAATTCTGCGCGGAGAGCGCAGCATGCTGGCAGATTGGATGCGGGCATTGTCCACGCACTGGCTGCCGGGTGCCATGATTGTCGCAATCCCGGCCGATGCCAAAACCGGTTTTCCGGCGCTGGATAAAAAACCGGGAGCGGCTGTCAACGCATGGGTGTGTCGTGGCGTTGAATGTCTACCGGAAATTGGTGAACTGGATGCGTTGGTTGCAGTGCTGTGAGTTTTGCAATCGTTGTACAACATGGTTATCATGACGCACTAGAATTTAGTCGTAACCATTGTTTATTTTTAACTTTAAGAGGAGAAATCATGAAAGCAATTTTGATGGCTGTTGCCGCTGCAGGTTCGCTGATGGTTGCAACACAGGCATCTGCCAACCTGGAACTGGCTAACAAGAGCGGCTGTATGGCTTGCCATGGCGTGGACAAGAAGATTCTGGGCCCGGCATACAAGGATGTTGCTGCCAAGTACAAGGGTCAGAAGGATGCTGAAGCCAAGCTGATCGACAAGGTCAAGAAGGGCGGCTCCGGTGTTTGGGGCCCGATGCCGATGCCGGCTAACAGCCCGAAGGTGTCCGATGCCGACATCAAGACGCTGGTCGAGTGGGTTCTGGCACAGTAATCAGGTAACTCCTGAGTACCTAAGAAGCCGGTCATTGCTGACCGGCTTTTTTATTGGATCCGATTATTGGATTAACCCGAGCAGGTAGACAAAAATCGCGACGATGGCAAGTGGTGATATGTAGCGGATGGTGAAACGCCACAGCTGATATAGCGCGGTCGCCAGCCCCAGTTCTTCCTGTACGTGCGTCGTTCTCATCACCCATCCGGCAAAAATTGCCATCGATAACCCGCCCAGTGGCAGCATGATGGTGGTGGTGAGTTTGTCCAGCGTGTCGAAGATGCCCAGGCCGAATAACAGGCGCACATTCTGCCATTCGTTGAACGACAGCAACACCGCGATGCCCAGCAGCCAGTCGGTGATGCCGATCAGCCAGGCGGATTGCTTGCGGGTGAGGCTGGTGTTCTCGGTGAGCCAGGCGATGGCCGGCTCCACCAGCGAAATGGCTGATGTCCAGGCAGCGAAAGCAACCAGCACAAAAAACAGCGTTCCGATGACGTCGCCGCCCGGCATGCGGCCAAACGCAATGGGCAAGGTCTGGAAAATCAGGCCGGGTCCGGCGGCTGGTTCCAACCCGTTAGCAAACACCAGCGAAAAAATTGCCAGCCCGACCAGCAGGCCAACGCCGGTGTCGGCAATGGCAACATAAAAACTGGTGCGGGCGATGGAGACGTGGCGCTGCAAATAGGAGCCATACACCATCACCGCGCCCATGCCCAGGCTGAGCGAGAAAAAGGCATGCCCCAGTGCCGACAGCACCGCGGTTGGCGTTACCTTGGAAAAATCCGGCGTGAACATGAACGCTGCGGAGCGGGCAAAATCGCCCACCGCCATGCTGTAGCCGACCAGTACCAGCAGAATGGCGAATAGCGCGGGCATGAGGATCTTGTTGGCCTTTTCCAGCCCGGCGTTGACGCCGCGCGCCACGACGCCCAGTGTCATGACAATGAACAGCGTGTGCCACAGCAGTAGTTCCAGCGGCGCGGCGAGGAAGGTGTCGAAGCGGCTCTTGGCCGTTGCGCCGTCGATCCCATGAAACTCTCCGCTGGCGGCGCGGACGATGTAATCCAGTACCCAGCCGGCGATGATGCTGTAAAAGCCCAGGATCAGCAGTCCGGCGAACAGGCCGGTGATACCCACCAATTTCCAGGCTGCCGGGGCATTAGCTTCGTGCGCCAATGCCTGTATGCCGTCGATGGGGTTACGCTGGGCGCGGCGCCCCAGCATGATTTCGCACATCATCAGCGGAATGCCGACCACGACGATGCAGGCGAGAAATACCAGCACAAATGCACTGCCGCCGTTGACGCCCACCATGTAGGGAAATTTCCAGATATTGCCCAAGCCGATCGCCGACCCGGCGGTCGCCAGCATGAAAGTCCAGCGGTTGCTCCAGGCACTGCGATGCGCGGGTTGGGCCATCTCCTTACTCCTTGAAGTAGCGGTCGGTTTCCTGTTTGATGACCTTGGACAGCAGCAGCAGGCCGATCAGGTTGGGAATCGCCATCATGCCATTCATCAGGTCGGAAAAATTCCATACGAATTCCAGCTTGGTCATCGCGCCGACGATCACCACGCAGATGAATACGATGCGGTAAATGCGGATGGATTTCGCGCCCAGCAGGTATTCAATCGCCTTTTCGCCGTAGTAGTTCCAGCCGATCAGCGTGGAATAGGCGAACAGCGCGGTAGCAATGGCGACCATGATCGCGCCGGGGGCGCCCAGCGTCTCTGCCACGCTGGCACTGGTAAGTTGCTCTGCACCGATGCCTTGCGTCCAGGCTGTCGAGGTCAGGATCACCAGCGCGGTCATGGTGCAGACCACCAGCGTGTCGATAAAGGTTTGCGTCATGCTGACCAGCGCCTGTTTGACCGGGTCGTTGGTGCGTGCAGCGGCAGCGGCGATGGGGGCAGAGCCCAGACCGGATTCGTTGGAAAATACACCGCGCGCGATACCAAAGCGCATGGCTGCTGCCACTGTCGCCCCGGCAAAACCGCCGGTAGCCGCAGCAGGCGAGAAGGCGTGGGAAAATATCAGGCCGAAGGCATGCGGGACTTCCGGTGCGTTCATCAGTATTGCAGTCATCGTGGTGGCGATATAGCCCAGGATCATGAACGGTACCAGCAAAGAGGTAAAGCGACCGATGGAACGGATACCTCCGATGATGACCAGCCCGGTCAACAACATCAGCACCACGCCGGTTACCCAGGTTTCGATGCCGAAAGTCGCCTTGAAAATGCTCGCGGTGGCATTGGCCTGCGTCATGTTGCCGATGCCGAAAGTCGCTAGCGCGGTAAACAACGCGAACAGCCAGCCCAGCTTGGGCATGCCCGCACCTTTGGCGAGGTAATACATCGGTCCGCCGCGCATGCCGTGTTCGCCATGCTCGCGGTATTTGACCGCCAGCACCGCCTCGGAGTACTTGGTCGCCATGCCGACCAGGCCGGTCATCCACATCCAGAAGACTGCCCCCGGCCCGCCCATGGTAATCGCCGTCGCGACACCGACGATGTTGCCGATGCCGACTGTCGCGGCCAGCGCCGTCATCAGTGCGGCAAAGTGGCTGATGTCGCCGTGATGGCTGAGCTCCTTGTGAAAAATCAAGCGGAATGCCAGCGGCAGCGCGCGGAACTGCAGTCCTTTGAGCAAAATCGTCAGGTAAAGGCCGGTACCTACCAGCAAGGCCAGCATGGGCGGCCCCCAAACCCAGCCTGACAGGGTGGCAATCAGTGCCTCTATGGTTTGCATGTGCTGCGTCCTTATTCGAAGATTGTTGTTATTGAACCAGCCAATCCCTGGCGGTCAGGAAGTCCGAATATAGCCTGGCCTCCGGCGAATTGGCTTCCGGTCGCCAGTCGTAGCGCCATTTGACGATAGGTGGCATCGACATCAGGATGGACTCGGTACGGCCGCCTGATTGCAGGCCGAATAGCGTGCCACGGTCATACACCAGGTTGAATTCCACATAGCGTCCCCGCCGGTAGGCCTGGAAGTCGCGCTCGCGCTCGCCGTAGGGGGTGTTGATGCGGCGCTGCAGTATGGGCAGGTAGGCCTTGATGAAATGATCCCCCACGCTGCGGGTCATGGCGAAGCTTTGATCGAATTCCCGCTCGTTGAAGTCATCGAAGAAGATGCCACCTACGCCGCGCGGCTCCTTGCGGTGCTTGAGATAGAAATATTCGTCGCACCATGCCTTGAAGCGCGGATGCAAATCGTTGCCAAACGGTAGCAACGCATCCCGGCAAGTGCGGTGGAAGTGCGCGGCATCCTCGGTGAAACCATAGTACGGGGTCAAGTCCATGCCGCCGCCGAACCACCAGACAGGGTCTTCGCCAGCTTTTTTCGCCATGAAGCAACGAACGTTGAGGTGGACGGTCGGCGCATAAGGATTGCGCGGATGCAGCACCAGAGACACACCGGCGGCCTCGAAGCCGCGCCCTGCCAGTTCAGGCCGTCCGGCACTTGCCGAGGGCGGGAGTTTGTCGCCGGTAACATGGGAGAAGTTGACGCCGCCGCGTTCGAACACGTTGCCCTCCTCGATCACGCAACTGATACCGCCGCCGCCTTCAGGGCGCTGCCAGGAGTCATGCAGAAAATTTTTTCCGTCGGCATGCTGCAGGCTTTCGACGATGCGCTCCTGCAGGCTGAGAAAATAATCGAGAACAGGCGTGAATTCCATAAATATCAGTTTTGAGGTGAACGTCGAGATTGTAGCGCACCCCAAGGGTACTTCCTTCGGGGCGCAGGCACAAAAAAGCGAAGCCCCTTTCGGAGCTTCGCCTTTGGTTCCGATGGCTTCCGGAATCAGTTGCCGGAAGTGTCGTCCGCAATGGCCGGATCAACTAACGGTGGCAGCGGTTCATCGGTAGCGGCCGGGGCGATTTCGGGCAGATCGTCAGCATATACAGCAGGAGCGGCGAACAATCCCAACAGCATGAAAAATATGGCGAAAATCGACTTCTACATTTGCTTCCTCCGTCATCGTCTAATGGTTTTATGGGTACTGCGGAAGCAACAATCTACGCCTATTTTTTGCGCTTTACAATAGTCGAAAAATCAGGCGAAAGACTCCAGTTTAAAGAGGTTTTCGACAGTCTCGCGCTCCCTGACCAGACGGGTTTCGCGTCCGTCCACCATCACTTCGGCCGCCCTTGGGCGGGTGTTGTAATTGGAGCTCATGCTCATGCCGTAAGCACCGGCCGACATGACCGCCAGCAGGTCGCCCTCTTCCAGGCAGAGTGCACGGTCGTGACCGAGAAAATCGCCGCTTTCACATACCGGGCCGACGATCTCGAAATTTTCTACCGGGCCGATGCGCGGTTCCACCGACACGATATTGTGCCAGGCGTCATAAAGTGCCGGCCGCATCAAATCGTTCATTGCGGCATCGACGATGGCGAAGTTTTTTGCTTCGCCACGCTTCAGGTATTCGACACGGGTCAACAGCAAGCCGGCATTCCCTACCAGCGCACGGCCCGGCTCTAGCAACAGCTTGAATTTGCGCCCCTGCAGGCGTTCCAGCAAAGCTGCGGCATAATGCGAGATTTCCGGCGGCGCCTCATCGCGGTAGCGGATGCCCACGCCGCCGCCCAAGTCCAGGTGACTGATGGAAATGCCAATCGCTTCCAGGTTGTCCACCAGGGCCAGTACCCGCTCCAGCGCGGCCAGAAAAGGCTCGATTTCGGTCAGTTGCGATCCGATATGGCAGTCCACCCCATGCACCGCGATGTGTGGCATGGCCGCAGCACGCTGGTATATGGCAAACGCGCTGTCATATGCCACGCCGAATTTGTTGTTTTTCAGGCCGGTGGAGATGTAGGGATGGGTCTTTGCATCCACGTCCGGGTTCACACGCAACGACACCGGTGCCACCTTACCCATTTCGCCGGCCACTTTGTTCAGGCGGTCGAGTTCGCTTTCCGATTCGATGTTGAAACAGAAAATCCCGGCATGCAGTGCCGAGCGCATTTCGTCGGCGGTTTTGCCGATACCGGAAAACACCACTTTGCCAGCGTCTCCGCCGGCAGCCAGAACGCGTGCCAGTTCGCCGCCGGAAACAATGTCGAACCCAGCGCCCAGTCTGGCAAAGGTATTCAGGACAGCCAGGCTGGAATTGGCCTTGACCGCATAACAGATCAGATGGTCGCGCGCGGCAAAGCCTTCGTCAAACTGGCGGAAAGCCTCCGTCAGCGCACTCCTGGAATAAACATAACACGGCGTGCCGAATCGAGCGGCGATCTCGGTCAATGCCACCCCCTCGGCGTATAGTTCGCCGCCTGTGTTGCTAAAAACGTTCATTTTGAATTCTTGTCCTGTTGCGGTTGGGGGTATTGTTTCTCTGGCAGGTAAAGCGGACCTTTCGCACCGCAGGCGGTGAGCAGCATGCCGACCAGAAGAATGAATGAAACTTTGCGCATTGGAGTTCTCTAGGGGGGAGTTTGCTTTAATATTACCAATGTTTCCGTTCAGACGCGAAAAATTGCCGTTTGTCGGCTTGGGTTGGACGCTGGCTTTCACCAGGAATTAGTATCACTCAGGTAAGAAAGGATGTTAAAAATGATGCGCAGGAATTCAGGTTTTTCATTGATCGAACTCATGATAGTCGTCGCTATTGTCGGGATTCTGGCAAGCGTGGCGCTTCCTTCTTACAACACCTACCTGACGCGGAGCAAACTCAGCGAGGCTTATTCCCAGCTATCCACCGTCAGATTACGCATGGAGCGCTATTACCAGGATAACCGCACTTATGACAACGGTGCGGGGTGCGCTACCACGATGCCGAGCGGCGGGGATGTGAAATATTTTACCTATACCTGCGTCACGGCGAACACCGGCCAGAACTTTACCTTGACCGCTACCGGGGTATCCGCTGCGGGTACCGGAGGTTTTGCCTTTACCATCGACGATGCCGGCACTAAATCGACAAGTGCAGTTCCTGCCGGCTGGTCGCAACACACCCCCAACGACTGCTGGATACGGGATAAGAGCGGGAGCTGTTGATCATGCGGGCCAACAACGGATTTTCGCTGATTGAACTGATGGTGACGCTTGCGATCATGGGGATTCTGGCCGCGATCGCGCTTCCGAGTTTCCGGGAAATGCTGGTCAGCGGCCGTACCAAAGGCGCGGCCGAAAATATTATGGCCGGATTACGGGTGGCCCGATCTGAAGCCATCAAGCGCAATACAGCGGTACGTTTCCAACTGGTTTCCACGCTGGACAACAACTGCGGTTTAAGCACCGATTCCATGTTTTGGGTCGTGAATCAGAGCCATACGGATCCAGCCAACCCGTTTTACCGGGTGCCTACAGGGCGTTGTGCGGCAGCGCCTTTCGCACCACCGGATCAAACCGATCCGTGCAATCCGGCACCAACCAACCAGCCGGCGGGGAATCCGGCATGTGCCGACGATCCTTTCATCATCCAGAAAAGCGATGGACGGAATACTGCCGGGATTATTGTGGCAGCGGATGCATCCACTGTCGTATTCGGGCCGATCGGGCAGGTGCTGGTGGCTGGATTGACCACTGTGGATATCACTGCCGATACTGCCGATGCAGGATCGTATAAGGCGTGGCGGGTTATTGTCGGGGCGGGGGGCAGCGCTAAACTGTGCGATCCGTCGCTGGCTGCAGGTTCTCCGTTAAGTTGTACCTGATGATGGGAGATGTCGTCATGAGCAGGCACATGAATCAAACTTCCGCCGGTCGGCAGCGTGGATCCTTCATTCTGGAGGCGCTCATCGGATTGGTGCTGTTTGCCGTGGGCATCATCGCCCTGATGGGAATGGCGGCACAGGCTCTAAACGATGTCGGTCAATCCAAATACCGCAATGATGCGAGCGAACTGGCGCAGGAACTGGTCGGCGAGATGTGGATCAGCGCCGCGACGCCGGCAGCATTCGACACTACCGACTGGGAGACGCGCGTACGTCAGGCTCTTCCCGTAGGGACGGCGACGGTCAGCGTGCGTGCGGACGGTGTGACGGTGGATATCGAAGTCAACTGGTCCGACAAGAAAGAGGCCGGCGTTGCTGTGCAGCATCGCTACCTGACAACGGCTATCATTGCCAAGAATACATAAGGCGGCCACATCATGGAGCAGTGCTCAAACTTTAAATGGCATGCATCGCATAAGCGCCAGGGGGGGATGTCGCTGATCGAAATGATGATAGGCCTGACCATCGGCTTGCTTGGCATGCTGGCGGTGTCGCAGGTGTTCGTCAATTTCAACCAGCACCGCAAGCTGGCCACCAGCACCATGGAAGCGCAAGGCAACGGCGCGCTGGCGCAATTCGTGATTTCCCGCGACCTGAATCAGGCGGGCTACGGACTGATGGAGGTGACGCCCAACTGCAGCACCATCAACTGGGCATTCGGCGATGATGTGCTCATGACCGTGCAGCCTCCGATATCCACCATGCCGGTACGGCTGCTAGGCAACGGCGCGGCCGGGGACTTGATCGAGGTGCAATACGGCAAAGCCCTATCGGCGGTGCCGCTGACTACGATCGACTTCGGTCAGGCGGCGTACGCAAACTCTTTCGACACGGTCGGAACGACAGGTTTTTTTAAGGGAGACCTGCTGATTGGCCAGCGCAATAACGTATGTACCCTGGTGCAGGTGACCAACGTCACGGCTGCCGTGGCGGGCTGTTCCGGCGAATGCATTGAACACAATCAGGCGGAGCCTGTCCCCAATCATGCCGAGTACAGTGGCATGGTATTCAATGTCGCGGCCGACCCCAATGGCGTTACCGAGGGATGGGAGACCCTGATCGCCAACGATCCACTGGTCAATCTCGGCGTGTTTTCCGGAAAACGCTACAGCGTCCTCGCCAACCAGTTGAGCCTGGCGCAATTTCCCACTTATACCGACAGCCCTCTGGTGGACAGAATCATCTATCTCAAGGCCGAATACGGCCTGGATACCGACAATAACAAGGCGGTGGATAGCTGGGTGGGCAGTGCCGCAACCGGAGTTACCGTCACCAACGTCAACTTTTCCCCCGACCCGGCAATTAACGGTAACCGGAGGGTGCTGGCGATACGCTTCGGCCTGGTCGCGCAGGGCATTCAGGCCGATGCCGGGAACACCACGACTTCGATAGAGGTGTTGCCTGCTACTACCGGCGGGGGAGCGGTGACTTTTGCCGTGCCCGATTCGAAATACAGCTATAAGGCGTATTACACGATCGTACCGTTGAGGAATGTGTTATGGGCAAACTGAATCGTACTTTGACCGTGGCCGACCGCGGGTTCGTGCTGTTCATGACGCTCGTCATGCTGGTGATTATCACCATCTCCGGCATTGCCATGATGAAGGTCATGGAGTCCGGGAGTTCGGCCGCCGGCAACATCGCCTTCCGTCAATCCGCCTCCAGTGCGGGCGATATCGGTGTCGAGGCCGCGCGTGCCTGGCTGTTGTCGCAGAGCGCGGCCGCCCTAGAAGCCGACAACGCGGCGGCAGGCTATTATTCCTATGCCGGTTTCGGCACGCCCGGTTATTCCGCCGACAAGCCCAATGAGTTCAACCCCATATCCCAGGTGACCTGGACGGACGCTGCCGCAGTTAAATCTGTCGGCACGGAGTCCCATACCGGGTACCGCATTTATTACGTCATTCACCGGTTTTCCCGGGTGACCGGAGATTGCAACGATCCTGGCGTCGCCTGTGTCAGTGCGCCGGACTCTACCGCCGATGTCGGCGGCGCCGGCACCTCGAAATCGGCCGGAACCGAGTCCAATGCGGGTATCCAGGGTGCCGGCGGGCTGGTCTACTACCGGGTCACCGTCAAGGTGGCCGGGCCCAAGTTCAACAGCAGTTACATCCAGGTGGTGTTTCATTAAAACCCATCGCCCAAAGGAGAGCACCATGACAAACAACATGCCCCTGAAGAAATGGGCCGCAACTTTCCTCCTGTCGACGATGCTGTTCAGCCAGATCGTCGAAGCCGCCACCGTCACGCTGGCAACGGCTCCGCTGGCCAACAGCACGACTACAGCGGTGCGCCCCAACATCATGTACATGCTGGACAACTCCGGATCCATGGGGTGGGAATACCTGCCGGATTACGTCAACGACAGCATGTGCTGGTCGGGTACCAGCGACAGCAACAGCCGCACCACTTGCCCGGACAGCTATAGTGGTTTGAATTCGACGAGCGGCAAGGTAACGGTGCCATTTGCCGCCTACGATTTCAACCGCGTCTA
>Ga0172373_10003157_pt1 | contig 24420 bp, 21 predicted proteins | sample Lak10m_2_FD_114546 | JGI IMG/M metagenome (GOLD analysis project Ga0172373, IMG submission 114546) | Freshwater microbial communities from Kabuno Bay, South-Kivu, Congo - kab_092012_10m | ecosystem: Environmental > Aquatic > Freshwater > Lake | place: Democratic Republic of the Congo...
CCAGTTCATTTCCAACAGCCGCGGCGCGCGGGCAGAGGCGCGGCCAACGGCGTGAATCATCGGAAAATTCTGCGCCAAAAGATCATCACCACGCACTACCCTTGTGCTGGCGCCAAAGCTTTGACCAAGGGCGACAAACGCGGCTTCCAATTCATCCGGGCCCATGTCGGATGCCGGCGTGTTGATAAGATCACGGGTCAGAAACTCGCCTTCGGCCATGGCCAAAAGACGGTTGGCATCCACCCCGGCCGGGGTTTTCAAAAGCGCGCATTCAGCCCCGGATTTGGCGGGGCGATAACGGTCAAAGCGATATGATTGCAGCAGAAAGGCCAAGGCCGCCTCGGCGTTCTCGGCGGGGCCAAGCGCGCCCTCAAGATGCCATGCCCCCGCCGGAAGCCCCGCCGCAGCGCGGGCCAGAGGAAACCGTCCGCGCGCCCGTGCCTTGGGCTGACCGAAGCCCACAACCGCGCCCGAAACCGCGCCATCCGCCCCCGGTATCAGGCGCAGATCGGCCAAGGCGGCCTCAAACCCGGTTGCGCGCAGCCAAGCGGCGGTTGCGGGCGGTTGCGTGGCAAGGAATGCCTCCAGCCCGGCGGTATCAATCACATGAAGCGGGCGCGAAGCGGCATCCGGCGCGGCAAAAACGGGTTGGGGCATGGTGTCCTGCAAGAATATGGCCTGCCCCAACCTAGCCCAACGCCAAACACCTGCAAGCCTTGCACGAAGGCCAAAGCAAAATTCACCTAGCGAAAGGTCTGATCCAAAAGCGCCTTATCCGGGGCGAGCGAGCGTTCGGCAATGCGCACCAGCCGCGCCCAAACCGCCGAAAAGGCCGTCACATCGCTGCGATCCAGACAATCGCGCACATCGCCGGCCACGAGACCAAGGCTGACCATGCCCAGATTTTCCGACATGCGCTGCAAGCGCCGCAACTGGCGCGTCAGATCCCGCATTTCACGTTCACGCACCTGCGCGGCCAAACCTGACATGGTCAGGGCCAGTTCCCCAAGCGCACGCGTGACCACTTGTTCGGCCGAAGACGTGCCCAGATTGCGATAGATTGTTGCGATCGGTTCGGAATCCTGACGAACCCGCTCTTTAATTGGCAGCGCCACCACATTGTTGACAGACATGTCACACCCTTTCATCTACACCCAAGGCCATGGTCGCCGGTTGTGCTGAAGAAAAGGTTCATCGCGCTTCACAATCCCCCTCGCATTTTCTGCGAATGCACCCTAACTCGGGTCAATGTCACAGAAGGACGCCGACGATGGCTCTCACCGCCCGCCCCCTTCCCGCCTATCTGGTCAGCCGCTTTCATGGCTGGAAGGCCACGACCTATCAGGACAACAAGGCGTGGTATCGCCGTCTGGCTGAAAACGGCCAGCACCCCCGCGCCATGGTGATTTCCTGCTGCGACAGCCGTGTGCATGTCACCTCGATCTTTGGGGCCGATGAGGGCGAATTTTTCATTCACCGCAACATCGCCAATCTGGTGCCGCCCTATAACCCGGATGGCGAACGTCACGGCACTTCGGCTGCGGTGGAATATGCGGTCAACAGCCTTGGGGTGGCGCATATCGTTGTCTTGGGCCATTCCAATTGTGGCGGCGTCAAAGGTTGCCATGACATGTGCTGCGGCACCGCCCCCGCGCTGGAAGAAAAAACCAGCTTTGTCGGCCGCTGGATGGATATTCTGCGCCCCGGCTTTGACCGGGTTGCCAACCTGCCCAAGGATGAAATCCTGCGCGCGCTGGAAAAGCAGGCGGTTGTTGTCAGTCTGGAAAACCTGATGACCTTTCCCTTTGTCAGGGCTGCGGTGGAAGATGACCGGCTGACACTGCATGGGCTTTGGACCAACACCGGCGAAGGCGCACTGGAACAATACGAACCGGCCCGCGCCGGTTTCGCCCCGATTTAAGGAGAGCCGCCGATGATTCCCGAATTTGCTACCCATCTGGCCATGGCCAATATCGACATCGGCCCTTTCGCGGCCAAATCCACCTCGTTTGAGGGGAGCCAGCAAGAGGCCGCGGTCGAACTTTGGGCCTCGCCCGATGGGCGCGTCAGCCTTGGCCTTTGGGAATGCACCCCCGGCCGCTTTACCGCCGACCGCAGCACCTCATCCGAATTTTGCCATTTCCTGTCAGGCCGGGTGGAAATGACCCATCAGGACGGCAGCGTGCAGTCCTTTGGCCCTGGTGACGCCATCACCCTGCCCATGGGTTGGAAGGGCATCTGGCGCGTGGTGGAGCATGTGCGCAAGATTTACGTCATCACCCAGGGTTGACCCGGCTTTGCCGCTTTGGCCTTGCGGTTTGGCGCAAAGTTGCGTATACGGCCTGTAACAGCAGTTTCGGGGTCCACACCCGAAGCTACCGAAAGTCACGGCGGGCCTGTGGGCCCGTTTTTTGTTTCTGGAACCCTGATGACCGAACTTGTCGCCAAAACTGCCATGGACCGCCGCCTTGCGGAGATTGTCCAGCCCGTGATCGAAGGGCTGGGTTTTGAGCTGGTGCGCATCCGCCTGATGGGCGGGGCAACGCGCACGCTTCAGATCATGGCGGACAAGCCCGAAGGCGGCATCGAAGTGGATGATTGCGGTGATATTTCCACCGCTGTCTCTGCCGTTCTCGACGTGGAAGACCCGATCGAAGAAAACTATGTGCTTGAAGTTTCCTCGCCCGGCATCGACCGCCCGCTGACGCGGCTGAAAGATTTCGAGATGTGGAAGGGCTGGGAAGCCCGGATCGAAACCACCGAGCTGATCGACGGCCGCCGCCGCTTTAAGGGCACGCTTGGCGGGGTTGAAGGCGAAGAAGTGCTGATCGAAATCGAGGAAGGCAAGGAAACTGTGACAATCGGCTTGCAGTTCGACTGGCTTTCCGATGCCAAACTGATTCTTACCGATGAGCTGATCAGCGAAATGTTGCGCCAGAAAAAGGCCAGCGGCGTGATCGACGAATCGAAGTTCGACGAAATTGAAGAAACCGAGGGCGACGAAGACGACGCGCCCATCGCCCCCAAACACTAAGCCGGGAGAAGACCCATGGCGATTACGTCAGCCAACCAGCTTGAACTTCTGCAAACCGCCGAGGCGGTGGCGCGCGAGAAGATGATCGACCCGGATCTGGTGATCCAGGCGATGGAAGACAGCCTCGCCCGGGCCGCCAAATCGCGTTACGGCGCTGACATGGACATCCGCGTGAAGATCGACCGCAAGACCGGCCGCGCCACCTTTGCCCGTATCCGCACCGTGGTTGAAGATGATCTGGTAGAGAATCACCACGCACAACTGACGGTGAAGCAGGCCAAATCCTACCCTGCCGACCCGCAGATCGGTGATGAGGTGATTGACGAAGTTCCCCCGGTGGATCTGGGCCGCATCGCCGCGCAATCGGCCAAGCAGGTGATCTTGCAAAAGGTCCGCGAGGCCGAGCGTGATCGCCAGTACGAAGAATTCAAAGACCGCAAGGGTTCGATCATCAACGGTCAGGTCAAGCGCGAAGAATACGGCAATGTCATCGTCGATATTGGCCGTGGCGAAGCGATTTTGCGCCGCAACGAAAAGATCGGCCGCGAAGCCTATCGCCCGAACGATCGCATCCGCTGCTATATCAAGGACGTGCGCCGCGAACCGCGCGGCCCGCAAGTGTTCCTGAGCCGCACCGATCCGCAATTCATGGCGGAACTGTTCAAGATGGAAGTGCCGGAAATCTATGACGGCATCATCGAGATCAAGGCCGTTGCCCGTGACCCCGGCTCGCGCGCAAAGATTGCCGTGATTTCCTATGACAACTCGATCGACCCGGTCGGTGCCTGCGTTGGTATGCGCGGTAGCCGTGTTCGGGCCGTGGTGAATGAATTGCAGGGTGAAAAGATCGACATCATTCCGTGGAATGGCGATCAGGCGACTTTCCTTGTGAACGCGCTGCAACCGGCCGAAGTGTCGAAGGTCGTGATCGACGAAGAAGCCGGCAAGATCGAAGTGGTCGTGCCCGACGAACAGCTTTCGCTGGCGATCGGTCGCCGTGGCCAGAACGTGCGTCTGGCCAGCCAGTTGACCGGCCTTGATATTGATATCGTGACCGAATCTGACGAATCGATCCGCCGTCAGGCCGAATTTGCCGAACGCACCAAGCTGTTCATGGAAACGCTGGACGTTGACGAGATGATGGCCCAGCTTCTGGTTGCCGAAGGCTTCACCAATCTGGAAGAAGTCGCCTATGTCGAGGAAGACGAACTTCTGTCGATTGACGGCTTTGACGAAGGCACCGCGGCCGAACTTCAGGCCCGCGCCCGCGACTATCTGGAAGAACAGGCCAAGAAGGCGCTGGAAGCTGCCCGCGCGATGGGTGTGGAAGAAAGCCTTGTCAACTTTGAGGGCCTGACGCCGCAGATGTTGGAGGCGCTGGCCAAGGACGGCATCAAGACGCTGGAAGATTTCGCCACCTGCGCCGACTGGGAACTGGCCGGCGGTTGGACCACCGAAAACGGCCAGCGCAAAAAGGACGAGGGTGTTCTGGAGAAATTCGACGTGTCGCTGGAAGAAGCCCAGCACATGGTGATGACCGCCCGCGTCATGCTGGGCTGGGTTGACCCGACCGAGATGGAAACCGCCGAAGATGGCGAAGCCACCGAGGAGGCCGAGGCCTGATTTCAGGCCTCGGAGCTTTGCCCGTGACACGCGGCGGCCGGGAAAAGGACCAGGACGACCCTGAACGCAAGTGCATTGTGTCAGGGGAGAGCCAGCCCAAAGCGGGCCTGGTGCGGTTTTGCATTGGGCCTGACGGGGCGGTGGTGCCGGATATTCTGGGCCGCCTGCCCGGCCGTGGCATCTATGTGGCCGCCGACAGGGCAGCCATTACCAAGGCAGCGGCAAAGGGGCTGTTCTCGCGCGCCGCACGTCAGCCGGTGAAGGCGCCCGAAGGTTTGGCCGATCTGGTCGAAACCCTTCTGGCCCGCCGGGTGGTTGATCTCATCAGCATGTGCCGCAAGGCCAATGCAGCGGTGATGGGATATGAGAAGGTGAAGGATTGGCTCGCCTCGGGCAAGGCACGGGTTCTCGTGCAGGCTTCTGACGGGTCAGAACGCGGCAAAACCAAACTGCGCCCACCGGAAGGAGAGGGCGCGTTTATCGGCCTTCTGACGGCCGGGGAAATGGGTTTGGCTTTCGGTCGCGAACGTGCGATACACGCGGCGCTTGGCGCTGGTGGACTCACGATGCGTGTTGTAGAGGAAGCGGCAAGGCTTTCCGGCCTGCGAATGCAGGTTGAAAAGCAGGACGGCGGCTTGACCGCCTTGAAGGATAAGTAGGACGCATGAGCGATACTGACGGCAAGAAACCCCTCGGTCTGGGTGGCGCACCTCGTTCCGGTTCGGTGAAGCAAAGCTTCAGCCATGGCCGAACCCATGCCGTGGTGGTTGAAACCAAACGCAAGCGCGTTGTGGTCCCGACACCGGGCAAACCCGCGGCGGCTGCTGGCGGCGCCGGTTCGACTGGCTCCAACCTTGGTGATCCGTCGAAACGCCCCGCAGGCATTTCCGACGCCGAGATGGAACGCCGCCTTGCCGCGCTGCGCCAAGCCAAAGCGCGTGAGCAGGAAGAAGCTGCCAAGCGCGCCGCCGAAGAACGCCAGCGCGAAGAAGAGCGCCAGCGTCGCCGCGAGGAAATCGAGGCGAAAGAGCGCGAAGACCGTGCCCGCGAAGCCGCTCTGCGCGCCAAGGCCGAAGAAGAAGAACGCGCCCGTCAGGAAGCCGCAGCCGAGGCCGCTGCCCGCGCCGAACAGCGTAAAGCCGATATTCTGGGCACCCAACGCCGCCGCCCGGCTGCACCCGCTGCCGCGGCACCTGCCGCCGCCGCCGCCGAAGCCGCTCCGCCCGCGCGGGCAGGCCGTGGCGCGCCCGGTGCGGCTGCTGCCCCCGGCGAAGCGGATCGTGGCCCGGCCAGCGCCAAGCCCGGCCTGCCGACCCAGCGCAAGGTGGACCGCGAGCGCGAAGAACGTGATCGCAACGCCAAATCCAAAGGCGACGAAGGCCGCCGCGCCGGCAAACTGACCCTGTCTTCGGCGCTTGATGGCGAAGGCGGACGCACCCGCAGCCTTGCCGCCATGAAGCGCAAGCAGGAAAAGGCCCGCAACAAGGCCATGGGCTTTGGTCAAAAGGCCGAAAAGCAGGTTCGCGACGTGCAATTGCCCGAAACCATCGTGGTTTCCGAACTGGCCAACCGTATGGCCGAACGCGCGGCAGATGTGGTCAAGGCGCTCATGAAAATGGGCATGATGGTCACTATGAACCAAACCATCGACGCCGATACTGCCGAACTCGTCATCGAGGAATTCGGCCACAAGACTGTGCGCGTGTCGGACGCCGATGTGGAACAGGCGATTGAGACCGTCACCGATACCGAAGCCGATTTGCAGCCGCGCCCGCCGATCGTGACCATCATGGGCCACGTTGACCACGGCAAAACCAGCCTTCTGGACGCTATCCGCAAGGCAAATGTGGTTTCCGGCGAAGCGGGTGGCATTACCCAGCACATCGGCGCCTATCAGGTGAAAACCGAAAAGGGTCAGGTTCTGACCTTCCTCGACACGCCCGGCCACGCGGCCTTTACCTCTATGCGCGCCCGCGGTGCCAATGTGACCGACATCGTCGTGCTGGTTGTTGCCGCCGATGACGCGGTGATGCCGCAAACCATTGAAGCGATCAACCACGCCAAAGCAGCCAAGGTGCCGATGATCGTGGCCATCAACAAGATGGACAAGCACGGCGCTGATGCCACCAAGGTGCGCACGGATCTCTTGCAGCACGAAGTGGTGGTCGAAGCCATGTCGGGCGATGTGCAAGACGTGGAAGTGTCGGCCAAAACCGGCATGGGCCTGGACAACCTTCTGGAAGCCATCGCGCTGCAAGCCGAAATTCTGGAACTGAAAGCCAACCCCAACCGTTCGGCCGCCGGCGCCGTGATCGAAGCCAAGCTGGATGTGGGCCGCGGCCCGGTCGCGACGGTTCTGGTGCAGAACGGCACGCTGAAAAAAGGCGACATCTTTGTTGTCGGGGAACAGTGGGGCAAGGTTCGCGCGCTTATCAACTCCAAGGGCGAAACCGTCACCGAGGCCGGGCCTTCGGTTCCGGTTGAGGTGCTTGGCCTTTCGGGCACCCCTTCGGCGGGCGATACGCTGAACGTCGTGGAAACCGAAGCTCAGGCGCGTGAAATTGCCGATTACCGGATCAAGGCTGCGAAAGACAGACGCGCAGCCGCCGGTGCCGCAACCACGCTGGAACAGCTTATGGCCAAGGCCAAGGCCGATCTGGACGTGGCAGAACTGCCGGTTCTGGTGAAGGCCGACGTGCAGGGTTCTGCCGAAGCCATCGTTCAGGCGCTGGAAAAGGTCGGCAACGAAGAAGTGCGCGTGCGCGTGCTGCATTATGGTGTGGGTGCGATCACCGATACCGATGTGGGTCTGGCCGAAGCCAGCAAATGCCCGATCATCGGCTTCAACGTGCGCGCCAATGCCTCGGCCCGCAACTCTGCCCATCAAAAGGGCGTGGATCTGCGCTACTATTCGATCATTTACGATCTGGTCGATGACATCAAGAAAGCCGCATCGGGCCTGCTGAAAGCCGAAGTGCGCGAGCATTTCATCGGCTATGCGCAGATCAAAGAAGTCTTCAAGATCACCGGCATCGGCAATGTGGCCGGCTGTCTGGTCACCGAAGGTGTCGCCCGCCGCTCGGCTGGTGTGCGCCTGCTGCGCGACAACGTGGTGATCCACGAAGGCACGCTGAAGACGCTGAAGCGCTTCAAGGACGAGGTGAAAGAAGTCATCTCGGGCCAGGAATGCGGTATGGCCTTTGAACGTTATGAAGACATCCGCGCCGGCGATGTCATCGAAATCTTTGAGCGCGAAGAAGTGCAGCGCACGCTGGACTGATCTTCAGATTCACAAAGTTGCAAAAAGCCGGGGATTACCCCGGCTTTTTTTATTCAGCGGCGGCTTTTTGTGGGCGCCAATTTGCAACAACCGGGGTGCCGACAAATACTTTGCCATCGACCTCGACCATAATCTTGCCGTCTGGCAATTCGCCCACCATCAGGCCCTGCACAGAAACGCCGCTTCCGACTGTGATTGTTCTGAGCATTACCCATCCTTTAAGACGATTTACGCGCCTTAAATACGTGGGTTTGGCAAGAACCGTTAATGCTCTTTGGTATTTGCGCAGATCAAAAGATAGCCGCGCCCAAGGTCAAAGCCAGTCGCGCAAAATAGGGATCAGCGGCAAATCGGCCGGGGGCATTGGGTAATCGCGCAGCCGTTCAGGCCGCACCCAAGCCAGGCTTTGCCCCTCGCGCCCTGAAACGATGCCTTCCCAGCGGCGGCAGGCAAATAGCGGCATCAGAAGATGAAATTCTTCATAGGAATGGCTGGCAAAAGTCAAAGGCGCCAGACAGGAGGCTTTGGTTTCAATGCCCAGCTCCTCGCGCAACTCCCGGATCAGCGCGGCTTCGGGGCTTTCGCCCGGCTCCACCTTGCCGCCCGGAAATTCCCAAAGACCCGCGAGCGATTTTCCCTCGGGCCTTTGGGCCAAAAGCACACGGCCATCTGCGTCAATCAACGCGACGGCAGAGACGAGCAATATTTTCACGACCGGTAATCAGCGTTGATTTCGATATAGCGATTGGTCAAATCGCAGGTCCAGACAGAACGCGCCGCCTTGCCAAGCCCCATATCGACATGAATCACCAATTCCGGCTGCAACATATAGGCAGCACCTTCTTCTTCTTTATAATCCGGATTACGCCAGCCTTTTTCGGCCACCAGAATATCGCCGAATTTAATGGTCAACCGGTCGCGGTCAGCCTCGGCGCCAGATTTGCCGATCGCGGCAACGATGCGCCCCCAATTCGGATCTTGCCCGGCAACCGCAGTTTTAACCAAAGGCGAATTGGCAATCGCCAGGGCCGTTTTTTGCGCATCAACCGGGCTTGCCGCGCCGGTCACGCGGACTTCAACGAATTTGGTCGCCCCTTCGCCATCGCGCACCACCTGATGCGCAAGGTTCATCATCACGCCGCGCAGCGCATCTTCGAACGCCTTGGCAACCGCGCCCTTGACCTCGGCCGCGGCAGATTTGCCGGTGGCCGCAATCAGCAGCGTGTCAGAGGTCGAAGTATCGCTGTCAACAGTGATCGAATTGAACGTATCATCGACATTGCGCGACACCATCTTTTGCAGATTGGCCGGGCTGATTTTGGCATCCGTAAAGATATAGACCAGCATCGTTGCCATATCGGGCGCAATCATGCCCGAACCTTTGGCGATGCCGGAAATGTGAATTGGCCCACCATCGCCCTGCACCACCGCCGCAGCCCCTTTCGGGAAGGTCTCGGTGGTCATGATCGCCTCAGCCGCGCCTTGAATGGCCGCCTCAGACAATTCGCCGGCCAAGGCGTCAATCACGGCCGTGATCTTTTCAAACGGCAGCGGCTCTCCAATCACCCCGGTTGAGGACGAAAACACGCGCGAGGCCGGCACCCCAAGCACCGCCGCCACGCCGCCGGTTACGGCCGCCACCGCCGTGTCGCCAACCGAGCCGGTAAAGGCGTTGGAATTGCCCGAGTTGACGATAATCGCCGCGCCCGCATCTGCTGGCACCTTCATGGCCAGCTTGGTCTGGCAATCACGCACGCAACCCGACCGCGTTGTTGACCGGGTAAAAACACCGGCCATGGCCGTGCCGGGGGCAAGACGCACCAGCATTACATCTTTGCGGTTTTGATATTTGATGCCTGCACCAATCGCGGCAAATTCCGCCCCCTGAATAACCGGCAGGGTGGGAAAGCTGGCCGGGGCAAGCGGCGATACCGGCTTTGCCGCCTTTGGGGCAGCAGGCACCGCCCCATCGCCACGCAGTGCCTTCAACTGCTTTTTCAGCGCCTTAGCCTTGGCTTTCCAGTCTTTCTTGCCCATCGCGATGCCCCTTATGCCCGCTTATTTGTCCAACAAAGTAAGGTCTGACAGAACCGCCGGGTCAATCCCTTCGCCGGGTTTTTCAACCGTGGCGGCCTTGGTCACCTCAGCCACATGGGCCTCGATCGCCTTTTGCTCGATCCCAGAGGCCAATTCATCGCGAATGTCGTCCAGCGTCGGCTTTTCGGCAAGGCGGGTTTCCTGAACCAAAATCAGGTGATAGCCAAAATCGGTTTTCACCGGGCCCATAACCTTGCCCACTTCGGCGGCAACAACGGCTTCTTCAAAGGGCTTGACCATCATGCCCAAACCAAACCACCCCAGATCGCCCCCATTGGCGCCCGAGCCGGTATCGGTGGAATTGGCGCGTGCCAGCGTGGCAAAATCAGCCCCGCCTTCCAATTCTGCCAGCAGTTCCTTTGCCTTGTCTTCGCTTGCCACCAGAATATGCGCTGCGTGATATTCGGTTTGCGGCGCGAAATCCTTGAAGCGTTCGTCATAGGCCGCCTGAAGCGCCGCATCCGTCACCGCAGAAAGCACCACGCCTTCCAGCGCACGCGATGAAACATAGCTGCGCTTGTCATTTTCCAGTTGCAGGCTGTCGCGCTTGGTCAGCGTGCCTTCCATGGATTGCTCCAACGCGGTTTGCTGCACCAACTGGTCAAGAATGCCCTTGAAAAGCACATCGGCTGGCAGGGCCTTATACTGTTCAGGCAGGCTTTCGCGCGCCACGATCATATGGCCAAGCGTAATCGCCGTGCCATTCACCGTAGCAACCACAGTATCCGCGGTCGGCGCATCTTCGGCGCGCGCGGGCAAAGCCAGCACCAGCGCCAGTGCCGTGCTTGCCACAAACCGCATCACATTTGCCATTTCACTTACTCCTGATCGTGCTGCGCCTTGCGCAACGTTGACTATCCCGGTCCTTGCCCTTACATCGCACGGGTCGCGTGCGACGAGGCTACCCGGCCTTGACCGCCCTTCTAGGGAAGGCCGAAGGGGCGGGCAAGACCAGAGCTTCACACGATCTTGTCAGATAGGACCAGTCGGAGAAAACATGCTGGGTTTTGGGGCGATCGCGAAAAAGATTTTCGGCACGCCGAATGATCGAATGGTAAAATCGGTTCGTCCGCTGGTCGCAAAGATCAACGCATTAGAGCCAGAATTCGCGGCCTTGTCCGACGAAGGCATCATCGCCAAAACGCACGAGCTTCAGGCCCGTGTGCAGACGGGCGATGAAAGCCTTGACGCCCTCTTGCCCGAAGCCTTTGCAAACTGCCGCGAAGCCGCGCGCCGCGCGCTTGGCCTGCGCGCCTTTGACGTGCAGTTGATGGGCGGCATCTTCCTGCATCAGGGCAATATTTCCGAAATGCGCACGGGCGAGGGCAAGACCCTTGTCGCCACCTTCCCCGCCTATCTGAACGCGCTGACGGGCAAGGGCGTGCATGTCGTCACCGTGAACGACTATTTGGCCAAGCGCGATGCCGAATGGATGAGCAAGGTTTATGCCCAACTGGGCATGACGACCGGCGTCGTTTACCCCTATCAGCCCGATGCCGAGAAAAAGGCCGCTTACCGCGCCGACATCACCTATGCCACCAATAACGAACTGGGCTTCGATTATCTGCGCGACAATATGAAGGGCAGCATCGAAGAAATGGCCCAGCGCGGGCATTTCTTTGCCATCGTCGATGAGGTGGACAGCATCCTTGTCGATGAGGCGCGCACGCCGCTTATCATTTCAGGCCCCAGTCAGGACCGCAGCGATCTGTATCAAAAAGTTGATACGCTGATCCCGCAACTGACCGATGCGCATTACAAGATCGACGAAAAGACCCGCAACGTCACCTATACCGAAGACGGTAATGAGATGATCGAGGGCATGTTGCATCAGGCCGGTCTCTTGCCCGAAGGCCAAAGCCTTTATGAACCCGAAAGCACCACGCTGGTGCATCATGTCACCCAGGCGCTCAAGGCGCACAAGTTGTTCCATCGCGATCAACAATATATTGTCCGTGATGGCGAGGTGATGTTGATCGACGAATTCACCGGCCGCATGATGCGTGGCCGCCGCCTGTCCGAAGGCCTGCATCAGGCGCTTGAGGCCAAGGAAGGCGTGGCGATTCAGCCTGAAAACGTCACCTTGGCCAGCGTGACCTTCCAGAATTACTTCCGCCTTTATGAAAAGCTGGGCGGCATGACGGGCACGGCGGCAACCGAAGCCGATGAATTCATGGAAATCTACAAGCTGGGCGTCGTCGAAGTGCCGACAAACCGCCCCGTGGCACGGCAAGATGACCATGACGCCGTCTATCGCACCGCGCGCGAGAAATACGAAGGCATCATCAAGACCATTCGCGAAGCCAATGCCAAGGGCCAGCCGATTCTGGTCGGCACCACCTCGATTGAAAAGTCGGAACTCTTGTCGGGTCTTCTGAAAGAGGCCGGCATTGCCCATTCTGTCCTGAACGCGCGCCAGCATGAACAGGAAGCGCAGATCGTGGCCGATGCGGGCAAGCTGAACGCGGTGACGATCGCCACCAACATGGCCGGCCGCGGCACCGATATTAAGCTTGGTGGCAACGTCGAATTCAAGGTGATGGAGGCAATCGCCGCCGATCCGCATGGCGACCATGCCGCCATTCGCGCCCGTATCGAAGAAGAACACAAGGCCGATGAAGAAGCGGTGAAAGCCGCTGGCGGCCTGTTTGTTCTGGGCACCGAACGCCATGAAAGCCGCCGCATCGACAACCAGTTGCGCGGCCGTTCGGGCCGTCAGGGCGACCCCGGCCGTTCAGCCTTTTTCCTGTCGCTGGAAGATGACCTGATGCGCATCTTCGGCTCTGAACGGCTGGATTCGGTTTTGTCGAAACTGGGCATGAAGGAAGGCGAGGCCATCGTTCACCCTTGGGTCAACAAATCGCTGGAACGCGCGCAGGCCAAGGTCGAAGGCCGCAACTTTGACATTCGTAAGCAGCTTTTGAAATTCGACGATGTGATGAATGACCAGCGCAAGGCAATCTTTGCCCAGCGCATGGAAATCATGGAAGTCGAAGATCTTGGCGAAATCGTCCGCGATATGCGCCATCAGGTTGTTGAAGATCTGATTGCGGCACATATGCCGCCGAAATCCTATGCCGATCAATGGGATGTCGAAGGGCTGGTCGCCGCTGTGCGCGAAAAGCTGTCGATGGATCTTCCCATCAGCACCTGGGCAGCCGAAGAAGGTGTCGATCAGGCCGTCATGACGGAACGCCTGACCGAACAGTCAGATGCAATGATGGATGAAAAGCTGGCGGCCTTTGGTGCCGATGCGATGCGCTCCATCGAAAAGCAACTTCTGTTGCAGACGATTGATGCCAAATGGCGCGAACATCTGTTGCGGCTGGAACATCTGCGCTCGGTCGTCGGCTTCCGCGGCTATGCTCAGCGCGACCCGCTGAACGAATACAAGACCGAAAGCTTCACGCTGTTCGAACATATGCTGGATTCGCTGCGCCAGGATGTAACGCAGAAACTGTCGCAGATCCGGCCCATCTCGCCCGAAGAACAAAAGGCGCTGATGGAACAGTATCAGGCCCAGCTAGCCGCCCATCAGGCCGCCCAAGCCGAAGCCCGCCTTGCCGCCACCCAAGCCGCAGCCGGTGTTGTCGCCGGCGGCGCGGGTGCTGCCCTTGCCGGTTTCGACGAAAACGACCCCACCACTTGGGGCACCCCTTCGCGCAATGATCCCTGCCCTTGCGGTTCGGGCGAAAAGTTCAAGCACTGCCACGGCCGGCTTGATTAAGAAAGGCGGCTTCGGCCGCCTTTTTTTCGGCACTTTTGGTGGAAACATTCCTTGTTCTGGCCACGCCAACGCCCTGATTGCCCGCCATCTTGGCGCAAAGCAAAGCCTGTGGGGGCAAAAATGGACATCAAACGCAAAGCAGCCCGTGGCATCGCGGTCATAGCCGTAGCCCTTGCTGCGGGCCACCTGGTGCAAAGCATCGGCAACAAGCCGGCAACCAAACCTGCATCCAAGCCTTTGGCATCGGCGGAACTGACGGTAAAGCCATCAAACCTGCAAAGCGTCGCGGCCGGACCCAAGGTTGCAAAAATGGCCATCAAACCCGCCCTTGAAACGGCCCCCCCGCTTGGCAAGATCACGCTTTTGCCGCCCCCGGCAGAGCTTTCAAATCCTGCGCTTCTGGCCTTGCCTGCCAAAGCGGAAACACAGCCACAAAGCTGCAATGCGTCGCTGGATCTGATGGCCGCAGAAAATGCGATGATCAGCCTTACTCTGATCGCCCCATGCCACCCCAATCAGCGGGTCGTGCTGCGCCAGGGCGGTTTGGCTGTTACGGCAAGCACGACAGCAACCGGCGCGGTATTTGCGACCTTGCCCGCCATGAAAACTGTTTCGCGGGTTGAGGTTTTCTTTGCCGATGGCAGCGAATTGCACGATGAAATCACCGTGCCGGAAATGGCCGGCCTGCGGCGCTTTGCTGTGCAATGGCAAGGCGACGATGCCTTTCAGATCAACGCCTTTGAAAATGGTGCCGATTATGGTGATCCGGGCCATGTCTCGGCCATGACCCCCCATCGCCCCGCGGCGGGGCTACAGGCCAAGGGCGGCTATATGACCCACCTTGGCGACAGCGCCACCGCCAATGCCCTTCTGGCCGAAGTCTATACCTTCCCGGCCGACCCCGCGGTCACATCTGAGGTGCTGGTAGAGGCCGCGATCACCGACAAAACCTGCGGGCGCGAGCTTTTGGCAGATACACTGACCAGCAACGGCGGCGATGTTCTTGTCACCGAATTATCACTGGCCATGCCCGAATGCGATGCTGTCGGTGATTATATGGTGTTGAACAATCTTGTGCTTGATCGGAATATGGCCGCCGTAAATTAACGGTTCGGGCCTGTTCCATGTCTGCCCTTTTGCGCGTGGCTTTTCTTTGCGCGGTTCTTTTTTCAGGTTTTGGCCACAGCGCCAAAGCGCAGGATGTTACCCTGACATCGCGCGACGGTGCCTTGGCCATTTCTGGCCAGTTGCAGGGTTATGACGGCGAATATTATCGGATCGACAGTGCCTATGGCCTGCTGACCGTAGATGGTGAAAGCGTCATTTGTGACGGTCCCGCCTGCCCGGATTTGACCGCACCAAAGGCAATCGTCCGCATTACTGGTGCCGCCACGCTTGGGCAACGGCTGATGCCCGGCCTGATCGTGGCTTTTGCCAAGGCCAGGGGCCTGTCTTTGCAAGAACCCGACACGACGAATGGCCCTACCTTGCTGGCAGATCCGGCAACCGGCCAGACCTTGGCCGAGTTCAGCGTTACCCCCCTTGCCACGGCGGCGGCACATGCGGCCTTGCAGGCCGGGCGCGCCGAATTGGTCCTTGCGGCGGCCACTGATCCGGCGTTTGGCAGCCGGACCATCGGCCTTGATCCGCTGGTCGCCATCGCCGCACCTGACAACATGATCCCTTCCCTTGCCACCCCTGATCTGGCCCGCGCGTTGACAGGCGATATTGGCAATTGGGCCGATCTTGGCGGCAGCGATATGCCGTTGGTGCTGCATGGGCTGGCGGAAGATTCCGATCTGAACCGGGCCTTGGCCGGGCGGCTTGGGCGGAAAATTGCGGCCAGCGTCACCCATGCCACGCCCGAAGATCTTGCCCGTGCCGTTGCCCGCGATCCTTGGGCGTTGGCAGTTACGGCCCGTTCGGCCACTGGGCCCGCGCGGGTGGTGGGCCTGACCGACAGTTGCGGCTTTGCCCTGCAACCCAGCCCGCTTGCGGTAAAGGCCGAAGACTATCCGCTGACATTGCCGGTCTACTTCCTGACGCCGCGCCGCCGCCTGCCGCTTGTCGCGCGCGAATTTCTGGAGTTTCTATCCCAACCCGCCGCGCAAGAGGCCGTCGAGGCTGCGGGGCTGATTGGCCAAGGACTTGCCCGCGAGGCGTTAACAAGGGACGGTCTGCGCCTGGCGAATGCCATTCAAACGGCAGAGGCGGAAACCACCTTGGCCGATTTGAAACGTCTGGTTACAACCATGAACGGGGCTGACCGGCTGTCTTTTACCTTTCGCTTCAAAGATGGATTGGCAGAGCTTGATCCCGCCAGCCGCGACCGGCTGATTGATCTGGCCCGCATGATCGAAACCGGCACGTTCAAAGGCCAATCACTTATTCTGGCCGGATTTTCTGATGGTTCTGGTCCCGCCGATACCAACCTGACCTTATCGCGCGACCGTGCGGCACAAATCCTGTCTGCCCTGCATCTTGCCGCCCCTGCCCTTTCCGATGCGCAACTGCCGCGGATTGAGGCTTTTGGCGAGGCCCTGCCAATTGCTTGCGACAAAACTGCGGCCGGTCGCCGGCTGAATCGTCGGGTAGAGGTTTGGGCGGCACCGGCGCCCTGAGATCACAGATATCCGGCAGATCGAAAGCTTAGTTCGCGCGACTTTCCGATAATGAGATGGTCATGCAAAACCAGCCCCAACACCTGCGCGGCATCCTGCACCTGATGCGTCATCGTAATATCGGCATCGGATGGGGTGGGGTCACCCGAGGGGTGATTATGCACCAAAATAAACGCGCTGGCGTTCAATTCGAGCGCGCGCTTCACCACCTCACGCGGGTAGACCGGCACATGGTCAACCGTGCCTTTGGCCTGCTCTTCATCAGCGATCAGCACATTCTTGCGGTCCAGAAACAGGATGCGGAACTGTTCGGTTTCCCGATGTGCCATGGTGGTATGGCAGTAATCCAGCAGCGCATCCCACGAGGATAATATCGGCTGATGCATGACCCTTGCCCGCATCATCCGCTGCGCCGCGGCTTCGACGATTTTCAATTCGGTAATCACCGCCTCACCCACGCCCTTGATCAGCGCAAGACGGGCAGGCGATGCGGTGACAACGCGGTTAAAGTCACCGAACGTATCCAGAAGCAGGCGCGCAAGCGGCTTTACGTCCTGCCGGGGAATGGCGCGGAACAGCAGCAGTTCCAAAAGCTCATATTCCGGCAAGGCGGCTGCCCCGCCCTCTCGGAACCGGGCGCGCAGGCGGGCGCGGTGGTCAGCGATATAGGAGGGAAGCCGCCCGGCAACGGGAAGGGCCGGGGCCTCATCCACGTCGCCGGGGGCGAAAAGGGGCAAAATGCCGTCTGAAAACCCTGTATCAGCCATAATTGGCAGGGTGGCATTTCAGGATGAAGAAAAGGTTAACGGCCGCGCAAAACCGCGGCCGTCACCCGTCAGCTTTTCATCCCGTCCCAAAAGCCCTTCACCTTGGCGAAAAAGCTTTTGCCTTCGGGATTGTTTTCTTCGGACAGCTCATCGAACTCGCGCAAAAGCTCTTTTTGCCGCGATGTCAGGTTGACCGGGGTTTCCACCGCCAGTTCCAACAGCATATCGCCATGGCCCGCACCGCGCAGCGCCGGCATCCCCTTGCCACGAAGCCGCATCTGCTTGCCGGTCTGGCTGCCGGTGGGCACCTTCACACGGGCCTTGCCGCCATCCATGGTGGGCACTTCGACCTCGCCGCCAAGGGCAGCGGTCGCGAAGGAAATCGGCACGCGGCAGAAAAGATGCGCCCCTTCACGCTGGAAGATCGGATGCTCTTTCACCTCGATGAAGATGTAAAGATCGCCCGTCGGGCCGCCCCGCAGACCGGCCTCACCTTCACCGGCAAGGCGAATACGGGTGCCGGTTTCCACGCCTGCCGGAATATTCACCGACAGCGCCCGGTCCTTCTCGATCCGGCCGTGGCCATGGCAGGATTTGCAAGGATTCTTGACAATCTGCCCCGCGCCCGAACAGGTAGGGCAACCGCGCTCAACCGTGAAAAAGCCCTGCTGAGCCCGCACCTTGCCCATGCCAGAGCAGGTTGGGCAGGTGGTGGGTTCCGCCCCGCCATCGGCACCGGTGCCACGGCAGGCATCGCAAGCCACCGAGGTCGGAACATTGATGGTTTTCTGAACCCCGGAATAGGCTTCTTCCAACGTCACCCGCAGGTTATAGCGCAGGTCAGAGCCGCGCTGCGCCCGTGAACGCCCGCCGCCACCGCCGCCACGGCCCATGAAATCGCCAAACAGATCTTCGAAAACATCGGAAAAGGCGCTGGAAAAGTCACCCTGCCCACCGCCAAACCCGCCGCGCGCACCACCGCCCATGCCGCCTTCGAAAGCGGCATGACCATAACGGTCATAGGCAGCCTTTTTGTCGGCATCTTTCAACACGTCATAAGCTTCGTTCACTTCTTTGAACTGGGCTTCGGCGTTTGGGTTGTCAGAATTGCGGTCGGGGTGCAGCTCTTTCGCTTTTTGGCGGTAAGCTTTCTTCAGCTCATCCGCCGAAGCGCCTTTCTTGGCGCCCAGCACCTCGTAGTAGTCACGTTTTGCCATGGCAAACCCCAAATATGGGGAACAGGCGAAGGGCGGCCCTTTTCAAGGCCGCCCCCGGAAGTTCCCTGCGGTTACTTCCGCTTGCTGTTGCCCATATCCTCAAAATCGGCGTCGATGATGTCATCATCAACGTCACGAGGGCCATCTGCATCTGCATCGCCACCTTCGGCGGCCTGCGCCTTGTAGATCGCTTCGCCCAGCTTCATGGCGGCTTCGGTCAGGTTCTGGATTGCACCTTTGATCTTGCCGGCATCTTCGCCTTTCAGCGCCTCTTCCAGCGGGGCCATGGCGAATTCAATCGCTTCAACCGTCGAAGGATCAACCTTGTCGGAATGTTCCTTCAAGGATTTTTGGGTTGAATGCAGCAGGCTTTCGCCCTGATTCTTGGTTTCCACCAGTTCACGACGATCCTTGTCGGCTTCGGCATTGGCCTCAGCGTCCTTGATCATCTTTTCGATGTCCTCATCCGAAAGGCCACCCGAAGCCTGAATGGTGATCGCCTGTTCGCGGTTGGTGCCCTTATCCTTGGCCTTCACCGTCACGATACCGTTGGCGTCGATGTCGAAGGTCACCTCGATCTGCGGCATCCCACGCGGGGCCGGCGGGATCTGTTCCAGATTGAACTGGCCCAGCATCTTGTTGTCGGCGGCCATTTCGCGTTCGCCTTGGAACACCCGCAGCGTCACCGCGTTCTGGTTGTCTTCGGCGGTCGAGAAGATCTGGCTCTTTTTCGTCGGGATCGTGGTGTTGCGGTCGATCAGGCGGGTAAACACGCCGCCGAGGGTTTCGATGCCCAGCGAAAGCGGGGTAACGTCGAGAAGGACCACGTCCTTGACGTCGCCTTGCAGCACGCCCGCCTGAATGGCGGCACCAGCGGCCACGACTTCGTCAGGGTTCACGCCCTTGTGGGGTTCCTTGCCGAAGAACTTGGTGACCTCTTCGATCACGCGCGGCATCCGGGTCATACCGCCGACCAGCACCACTTCGTCGATGTCGGAAATCGACACGCCGGCATCTTTAATGGCAGCCTGGCAAGGCTTGATCGACTTTTTGATCAGGTCATCGACCAGATTTTCCAGCTTGGCGCGGGTCAGCTTGACCACGAGGTGCAACGGCTGCCCGGTGTTCTTGTCCATCGAGATGAACGGCTGGTTGATTTCGGTCTGCTGGCTGGAGGACAGTTCGATCTTGGCCTTTTCGGCGGCCTCTTTCAGGCGCTGAAGGGCCATCTTGTCCATCGACAGATCGACGCCATGTTCTTTTTTGAATTCGTCCGCCAGATAGTTGACGATCCGCATGTCAAAATCTTCACCGCCAAGGAAGGTATCCCCGTTGGTGGATTTCACCTCAAACAGACCATCGTCGATTTCCAGAATGGTGATATCGAAGGTGCCGCCGCCAAGGTCATAAACCGCGATGGTTTTGGTTTCTTTTTTGTCCAGACCATAGGCCAGCGCGGCTGCGGTCGGTTCGTTGATGATACGCAGCACCTCAAGGCCCGCGATCTTGCCCGCGTCTTTGGTGGCCTGACGCTGAGCGTCGTTGAAATAGGCCGGAACGGTGATAACGGCCTGAGTGACGTTTTCACCCAGATAAGCCTCAGCCGTTTCCTTCATCTTTTGCAGGATGAAGGCCGAAACCTGGCTGGGCGAATATTTTTCGCCGCGCACTTCAACCCAAGCATCGCCATTGCCGCCATTGACGATCTTGTAAGGCATGTTCTTTTGATCTTTGACGATCACCGGATCGTCATAACGGCGCCCGATCAAGCGCTTTACGGCAAAGACCGTGTTCGCAGCGTTGGTAACTGCCTGACGCTTGGCGGCCTGGCCAACCAAACGTTCGCTGTCGGTGAAACCGACGATCGACGGCGTGGTGCGCGCACCTTCCGAGTTTTCGATGATCCGGGGCTGCGAGCCGTCCATGATGGCGACGCAAGAGTTCGTCGTCCCGAGGTCAATACCAATGACTTTGGCCATAAGTGGTCCCTTTCCGTAGGCGATGTTGTGGGGCGGAACCCAAGAAGGCATCCCGTCCCGATCCCATGAGACCCGAAGCAGGCAAGCGCCTGTTCCGGCTTCATGGCGTATATAGGGAGGGGATTTTGGGCCTGCAAGCGGGCAGCAACGGGGAATCTTGGTCGAATGCTGTGAAAATATGTCTTGTGGGCCGAAAGCCGCAGCAAGGCGCAATCACAACCCACCAAGGCAACCTAACGCTTGGCGTTCCAACTGACCGAAATCTGCTTTTCGGTATAGCGTTCCGCCATCAGGCCGATGACCAGCAGAATAAAGGTCGTGATTAGCGGATAATAGGGCGAGGTATAGCGCGGATCATAATTCAGGAACATAAAGCCCCGCGTCTGGTCGATACAGTGGAACAACGGGTTCCACATGAAGACCACCAGAATATGCATCGGCGTGATATTGGCCAGAAACATCTTGCCGGAAAACACCATATTGGCCCGTGTATAAGCCGTTGTCGCCACGGTGAAGAAATCTGGTGCCCAAGGGGTAACGGCCTTGAAAATCAGCCCAATCCCGATGCCCGAAGACCATGATAGAATATACATCGCCGCAACACCCAAAGGCTGGTCGATCGTGATTGGATTCCACAGCGCATGATAGCCAAAAAGAATCACCGCCGCCGACAGAGTTTGCAGATAAAGCGCCGAAAGGGCTGCGGCCGAAACCGATACGATCGTATTCATCGGCGCGTGTTTCATCATGGATGAGGTCGGCCCATCGGCCCCGGAAACCGCCTTGATCGTCTTGGAATGGGTCATGAAGCTGAAGATGCCCGACATGATATACAAGATGAAATCACCCCGGACCTGCGTGCCCACCTGACGGCCAATCAGGTTGAACATCAAAAGCATCACGCCAATACCAACCAGCGATTGCGCCACCGAAACCACAAGCCCGACCACGGCATTGCCATTGGCCTTGCGCACATGGCGCACGGTTGCGTGGAAAATCAGCTCAAACAGGGCAAGGGTGTTGCCAAGTCGTGACGTTGGCACGGCGGGTCGAAACATGACTGCACTACCTCAAAAAGGGCATGAACCCACACTACACCGGGAAATCTTGCCGTTCCCTTTGCAAGGCATGATAAAGGGCCAGCATTGTTAAATCAACGTAAAGGGTCATTTTGACCAACCTGCAGGAGTTTACATGGATTTCGAACGTTTGATCCCCACCATCCGCCGCCTCGCGCTTGAAGCAGGGGATGCCATCATGCAGGTTTACAACGGCCCGGAATTTGAAGTGAAGACAAAGGGCGATACCAGCCCTGTGACCGAAGCCGATGAAGCCGCCGATGCCTTGATTTCGGCCGGGCTGCGGGCCGCTTTCCCCGGTGTGGTGTTGATTACCGAAGAACAAGCTGACAGCCACGCGCTTTCGGCAAAGACCTTTCTGATCGTCGATCCCTTGGATGGCACAAAGGAATTCGTGCAGCGTCGGGGCGATTTCACCGTAAATATCGCCTATGTCGAAAACGGTGTGCCGCTGCGCGGTGTGGTCTATGCCCCGGCACAAGGCCGCCTGTTCTATACGCAGGCCGATGGCCACGCCGTTGAAGAAACCGGCGCCTTTGACAAATCAACGCCCGGCCCGGTCAAACCTATGCAGGTTTCCACCCCCGACAATACCGCGTTGATGGTGGTTGCATCGAAATCGCACCGCGATGCTGCAACCGATGATTATATTGGCAAATACGCCTGCAAAGACATGAAATCAGCCGGTTCCAGCCTGAAATTCTGCCTTGTCGCCACGGGCGAAGCCGATCTTTACCCCCGCCTTGGCCGCACCATGGAATGGGACACCGCCGCCGGTGATGCCGTCTTGCGCGGCGCGGGTGGCCATGTCGTGCGCTTTGATGATCACAAGCCGCTGAGCTATGGCAAAGATGGCTGGGACAATCCTTTCTTCATCGCCTATGCCCCCGGAGTTTCCCTGAAAAAATGAGCGTCCTTCTTGCCATTCCCGCCCGCTATGCCAGCACCCGTTACCCCGGCAAGCCGCTTGTCGCGCTAAAGGGGCCGGATGGCGAAAAAACCCTGATCCGCCGGTCATGGGAGGCGGCAATGGCCGTGAAAGGCGTTGATCGCGTGGTCGTCGCCACCGATGACGCCCGCATTCGCGACCATGCCGAAGCCTTTGGGGCCGAAGTGGTCATGACATCTTCCGATGCGCAAAACGGCACGGAACGCTGCGCCGAAGTGGCCGCGAAACTGCCCGGCTATGACGTGGTGGTAAACCTGCAAGGCGATGCCCCCCTGACCCCGGCCTGGTTTGTCGAAGATCTGGTTGCCGGGCTTCTGGCCGATCCGGGGGCCGATATTGCAACCCCGGTGCTGCGCTGTGACGGGCGGGCGCTGAACGGCTTTTTGGCAGACCGCCGCGCGGGCCGTGTTGGCGGCACCACGGCCGTCTTCGGGGCCGGGATGCGCGGGCTTTACTTTTCCAAAGAGGTGATCCCCTTCACCGGCAAGATCTTTGCCGATGAAGAACCGACTCCTGTCTTTCATCATGTGGGGGTCTATGCCTATCGCCCCGCGGCATTGATGGCCTATCCCTCTTGGCCCATCGGCCCTTTGGAACAGCTTGAAGGCTTGGAACAGTTGCGCTTTTTGGAAAATGGCCGGCAGGTTCTTTGCGTTGAGGTTGCCGCCAAAAGCCTCCAGTTCTGGGAGTTGAACAACCCCTCCGACGTGCCGGTGATCGAGGCCATGATGGCCGAAATGGGATGATAACCGAAACCGCCAGCGTCATCGTTGTAAGCCGCCATCGCGCGGCTGAATTGGTGCTGTGTCTGGCGTCCCTGTCGCAGCAGGATCACCCGAATTTTGAGATCATCGTAGTGGCTGATCCCGCCGGGTTGGCAGCAGCCAGCCGCAGCGATCTGGCCGCAAAACTTGTGCCGTTTGATGAGGCCAATATCAGCGCCGCACGCAATCTGGGCATCGCTGCGGCAAGCGGCGGGATCGTTGCTTTCATCGACGATGACGCCGTTGCCGAACCCACATGGCTTGCGCGTCTTGCCGCCGCCTTTGCCAACCCGAAGGTGGTTGCGGCAACCGGTTTTGTGCGCGGGCGCAATGGGATCTCTTTTCAATGGCAGGCCTGCGAAGTGGATGCCCAGGGGCTTGACCACTCGCTGCCGCCTGAAGCCGCCATTCTGGCCGGGCGCAAGGGCCGGGCGGTCAAGACCCAAGGCACCAATTGCGCCTTTCGCCGTGCGGTTCTGGCCGCGATCGGCGGCTTTGACCCGGCCTTTCATTTCTATCTGGATGAGGCCGATGTAAATTTGCGGATGGCGGGTCTTGGTCTTACGGCCGTGGTGCCAGAGGCCCAAGTGCAGCATGGCTTTGCCGCCAGTGCCCGGCGGCGCAAGAACCGCCTGCCCACAACCTTGCATGAAATTGCGGCCTCAATTGCCGTGTTTCTGCGCCGCCATTCCCCCGAAACGCTGGAACAGGAAAGCATTCCGGCAATTGCGCATCAACAGGCCCGCATCACCCGGCTTCAGGCAGAAGGCAAGCTGGATAGCAGCGCCGCGGCGCAGCTTCAGCACAGTCTGGCCATGGGCTGGGATGACGGCATGGCGCGCGCCTTGCAAACGCCCCCGCCCTTGCCAGAATGCACCGAAGCGCCGGTCAAAACCAAATCCGGGCCAAGGCGTGGCCATGTTCTTGCCGGGCGTTTCTGGCAAAAGACAGCCCTGTGCCAAAGGGCGGCAACCCTTGCAGAACAAGGGGAAATTGCCACCGTTTTCATATTTTTCCCCAGCCTGCGCGCCCATAAAATGCGCTATGTCGCCCCCGGCTATTGGCTGCAAACCGGCGGTCTCTTTGGCTGGTCTACACGTAGCGGACGGCGGTTTCGTCTGACGGGCTTTCGCCGCCGCGTCGCAGAGGAAAGTCTTCGCATTTCAAATTTCCGCCCGATACGTTGAAAATTGGAAATTTATTCCCCGCGCCTTGGGGTCGATTGTGTGTAAAATGTCAGTCGATTCCAACAATGGCGCCAACAATCACAGGAATTCTTCTTA
>Ga0172373_10003158_pt1 | contig 24419 bp, 10 predicted proteins | sample Lak10m_2_FD_114546 | JGI IMG/M metagenome (GOLD analysis project Ga0172373, IMG submission 114546) | Freshwater microbial communities from Kabuno Bay, South-Kivu, Congo - kab_092012_10m | ecosystem: Environmental > Aquatic > Freshwater > Lake | place: Democratic Republic of the Congo...
CCTGGAGGGGCCCGGAGTTCGGCCGGCCGTCGAGCGACTCACGGGCGGGCGGTTGCCCCCTGCGGGCTCGTTCGGGCTCGTGACCCTGCGCGGGGCGGAGGGCGCCTGGCTCGACGAGGCCGTGGTCTTCGTGCGGACGCCCGAGGAGGTCGAGCTGCAGGTCCACGGTTCTCCGGCCGTGGTGGCGTGCCTCCTGGACGCCCTGGGCCAGCCGCCGCTCCGCCGGATGGGCGGTTCCCTGGAGGCGCGCGCCGAGGAGCGCCTGGCGCGCGCCCCGAGCGAGGCCGCCGCTCGGGTCCTGCTCGACCAGGTCGAGGGTGCCCTGCGGCGTGCGTTCGAGGACCTCCTGGCTCGTTCCGAGCCCGAGCGGGTGGCCGGGGCGCGAGCCCTGGCGGCGCGCGGACGGCTCGCCCAGGCCCTGTTCGTGCCACGCCGCGTGGTGCTGGCCGGCCCGGTCAACGCCGGCAAGTCCACGCTCTTCAACCTGCTCGTCGGACGCGAGCGCGTGGTGGTCGACGCCGAGGCGGGAACCACGCGCGACGCCGTCGCCGAGAGCGTGCAGCTCGGTGCCTACGCGGTCGAGCTGCTCGACACCGCCGGGCGGCGTGCGCTCGGCGCCTCTTGCGGGGCGGAGGGCGAGGTCGAGCGCGCGGGGCAGCGCCTGGCCGCCGGGCTCGTGCGCACGGCCGACCTCGTGCTCGAGCTCGTGCCGCCGGGCGCCGCCGTGCCCGCGCCCAGGCCGGACTGCGTGGTGCTCGCGTCGCGCACTGACGAGGGCCCTCCGCCGCCCGGTCTACCCGGGCTTTCTGTGCACGCCGATCCCCGCGCCGCGCGGGCCACGGTCGAGCGGGTGTTCCACGCGGGCCTCGGGCTGGCCGAGCAGCCCTGGCAGTCCGGGGAAGCGGTGCCCTTCGAGCCCGATTCGTGCGCCGAGCTCGCGCGCGCGAGCGGTGCCGAGCTCGTCTCCGCCGTGCGCGGCTGGCTCGCGGCGCGTTGATCGCCGCGCGCTCCTCGCGTACACTCGTCGGGGTCCAGGAGCGCGCGTCCGTCCGACGCTGTCCTGGGACCGGGTTTCCTCGCGCCGCCCCGCATGTCCCGGATTCGCCACCTGGTCTCCGTCGACGATCTCTCGACCGCAGAGATCCTGGCCCTTTTTCAGCGCGCCCGGGCCTACGCGGCCGATCTGCGCGCCTGGTCGGAAGTGTGCCGCGGGCGCATCCTCGCCAGCCTCTTCTACGAGGCCTCGACGCGCACGCGCCTCTCCTTCGAGTCGGCCATGCAGCGCCTCGGTGGGGGCGTCGTGACGGCCGCGGACATGGCCCACTCCAGCGCCTCGAAGGGCGAGTCGCTGGCGGACACGGTGCGCGTGGTGAGCGGGGCCTACGCCGACCTGATCGTCCTGCGCCACCCGAGCGAGGGCGCGGCGCGCCTCGCGGCCGAGTTCTCGAAGGTGCCGGTCGTGAACGCGGGCGACGGCAGTCACGAGCATCCGACGCAGACGCTGTGCGACCTGTACACGCTGTGGATCGAGAAGGAGCGCCTCGAGGGGCTCGACGTCGTGCTCTCGGGCGATCTGCGATACTCGCGCACGATCCACTCGTTCGTCTACGCGCTGGCGCGCTTCGGCGCGAACATCGTGTGCGTGCCGCACCGCGGCCTCGAGCTGCCGGAGTACGTCGTGCGGCGCCTGCGCGAGGAGTACGGCACGGAGCCCGTGCGCGCCGATGCGAGCGAACTCGGCGCCATCGCGGCCGAGTGCGATGCGGTCTACCTCACGCCCCAGAAGCCGCACCAGCTCTCGCTGTTCACCGATTCGCGCGGCCTGCGCGTCGATCGCGTCGACGCGGTCTACATGACCCGGCCCCAGACCGAGCGTCACGTGGGCGAGAACCTGAGCTCGGGCTACGTGCGCCTGTCGCAGAGCGCGATGTCGGCCGCGCCGCTCAAGGATGCGCTCGTGATGCATCCGCTTCCGCGGCGCGACGAGATCGCGCCCGATCTGGACGACGATCCGCGCAGCATGTACTTCACGCAGGCCGCGCGCGGAGTGCCGGTGCGCATGGCGATCCTGGCGCTGCTGCTGGGACGACTCGATCTCGCGGTGCCCGCTTTGGAGCACGAGTCCCGCCTCTTCCCGATCGAGTACGGCGCCAACCCCTGCCCGAACCCGAACTGCATCACCCACACCGAGAAGCGCCACCAGCGCCTCGGCTTCAAGCTGACCTCGCGCGATCCGCTGCGGGCCGCCTGCGGGTACTGCTCGCAGGAGATCCCGATCGGCTTCGTGGGCTGCTCGACGACGCGCCACTTCCATCCGCGCGACTCCGCCGCGGCCCGCAAGATCCGCCCCGACCACCTGGTGTTCTTCCGGGACGAGCCGCAGGCCCTGGCGCGGGGTTTCGTCCCGGCCACGCGCGCGCCCGAGCGGGTCCAGAGCGGCGACTGAGCGTCTTCGCACCCCCACGCCGACCGTCCGCGCGGTGGGGGGCGCCCCCGGGGCGCGTCCAGGCTGGGAAAAAGTGCCTCGGAAGTGTCGCCTCGATTGGCCGCCAGCGGTATGGCGTTTGTATTCTGTCCACCCCCTGCTTTCCCGGGTTTCCGGCGCACGAGCGCTGCCCCGGCGGGGCTTCGATTCCCGCCCACCCTCCCATGTACGTGTCCTCCGCTTCGACCTCCCGCCCGTGGTCGTCTGCGCGCACCCTCGGCTGCGCGCTCGTCTCGTCCGTTCTCGTGGCCGCCTGCGGTGGCTCGTCCGGTGGCAGCGGACAGTCCGGCACCCCCGGCGAGGAGATCCTGAAACCGGGTGGCGGGCTGTTCATCGTCGACCCGAACCAGAGCGGTGGCGCGGCCAACCTCCAGATCGCCCAGGTCGCCTGGGGTCGGCTCGTCGACATCCACGAGATCGACGCCAGCGGCGACATGCTCGCCGATCCGATCTACACGGACTTCGTGATCGAGCCGAGCCTCGTGATCGACGGCTCGAGCTACGTGCTCGACCGCAACCCGGTCACGCAGCGCGAGCGGCTCGTGATCCAGGCCCGCAAGACGGGCGTGCCCGACTCCCTGGCCTTCGACGAGCTGCTGGCGGCCGCCAGTGACGCGCTGCCGTCGGTCTCGGCCAAGAACGACGACGGCTCCTCGTCGGCGCCCTTCACCCTGGTTCCGCGCAACGCCACCGTCGTCCTGCGCTTCAACGACTGCCTCGACGACGGCGTCACGGGCGAGCAGAAGCTGGTCGAGAACGTGCGCGTCGTGACGGGCTACACGCCCGCGACGCCGTTCTCGGCCCGCGTCGTCTTCGATCCCAACCACGGAGCGCTCATCGGCGGCAGCTTCCACTCGACGCGTGTGCTGGTCGACATGACGACCTCGGAGACCGAGGCGGCCGATCTGCCGACGGCCCAGGACGTGAACCCGATCGGCCTGCCGGCCAGCCTGGTCACGTCGAACCAGGCCAACGTGTCGGTGCGCATTCCGACCAAGCTCGATGCCGGTTCCAGCCAGCTCTCGCTGCTGACGACGCTCTCGGGCGCGCCGCTCGACTCCGACGACAACGGCCCCTCGGACCAGAACATCCCCACCCTCGACGTGGTGCGGGCCTTCCGCTCGGGCAACGCCAACGACGCCAGCAACGGCTTCCTGGGCGACGATGTCGAGCCGCTCGCCGTGGGCGTCTGGGCTGTCGATGTCACGGGTGCGCTGGACGATCCGGCGGGGACCGCCGGCCTGGACTTCCTCGTCGACCTCTCTTTCACGACCACCTGCCTGGCCGAGCCGGCCGAGGGAGACGTGATCCGCGTCGGCGACGCCTTCCTCGTGGTCAGCGCGGACGGTGTGCTGGCGGGCAGCGACGTCGCGGGCCTCCCGGTGCGCTCGGTGGCGAGCGTGGGCGATACCAATGATCTGCTCGGCGCCGGCGTCTTCGAGACGCCGTTCCTGAACACCCTCGCCCTGACGGAGGGGTGCTGGGTCAACTTCCTGCCGACGCCCGGCCTGCCGCCGGCCCAGGACGTCTCGACCTCGGCCCAGATCCTGGTGCGCTTCAACGAGCCTATGGATCCGGAGACGCTCTCGCCCTTCGAGGGCTTCCTCGTGATCGAGGGCGCGGCGGGCGTCTCCAGCACGGCGCGCGCGAGCAACCTCGTGGTGGGGGACGTGCTGCCGAACGCGGACCTGACCCTGTTCTCCTACAGCCCGCGCCGACCGTTCCCGCATACCGGTGGAACCAGCACCGATCTGCACGTCGAGTTGAGCGGGGCCACCGACCTGGCCGGAAACCCCCTGCGCTTCGAGCTACCGTTCGTGGACTTCGAACTCGATCCGCTCGAGGACACCGAGCGCAACGGCGCCCTGACGCTGCGCTTCAACTCGTCCGTGCTCGACGAGTACGCCCCCTCCGGCGGGGCCCCGGATGGCTTCATCGACATCCGCGGGCAGTACTTCCACGACCCCACGCGCGGCGTGCTGCTGGCGCGCCCCGTGGCCACGGCGGGCTGGCCGGTCGATCGCACCGTTCCCGTGCCCCAGAACATGACCGCGCTGGCCACCGGGGTCTTCACGCCGCTGACTCCGCTCGGCGCGAAGCTGCAGACCGTCTGGCGCTACTGCGACATGGGCTGGAGCCTCACGGACGAGACCAAGTTCAACCTCGACGTGATCGGCCTGAACTGGTCGCCCGTCGGCGGGCTCGTGGTCGCCGACTTCTACGACCAGCTCGAGATCCGGCTGGGGCACAGCCGCTTCCTGCCGGACGAGGCGATCGATCCGATGACGGGCGCGCCCCTCTTCCCGAACTCGGGCTTGCCCGGTGCGCCGTCGTTCTTCGAGAACAGCTTCCTGTCCGGCTCCAACCCGACGATCGTCCACAACCGCGCGCTCGGGTACACGGTCAACCCCTCGGACCTGTTCATCACCACGACGAACACGCCGATGATGCCCTACCCGCTCAACCGCGGGCTGGCGCCGACCCGGACCTACACCTACCGCGACACGACCATCGAGACCCTCGGCGCGGACGGGGATCCCAACCAGCCGGGTGCTCCCCTGCAGATCGAGAGCGACGTCGGCGTCGCCGTGGGCGGCCCCTTCGACTTCGGTGAGGTGCCCTCCTTCGGTCTGCCGCTCCTGATCGAGCTCAAGTGCTTCGAGGCCAGCCGCGGCCTGGGCCTGAACCTGTTCGACGTCTCGCTGGCGAACGCCTTCGGCGCCACCACTCCGAACTTCAGGGCCTACTCGTCGGGCGGCATCGACACGACGGGTGACCGTCAGATCGTCCTGCCGGACAGCGAGGACATCCCGCAGGGCGGCTACAACGCCAACTCGACGCCTCCTGGCCGGCGCACGACGACCACGGCCGACAACGTCTTCTACCTGGGGCAGCTCGATACCGTCGTGCGCGTGAGCCGCGTGCACACGGTCTGGCTCGACTCCGGCAACCTGGTGTCTCCGACCTGGCAGACGCCGGTGCTCGAGCCGGCCAACTCGGCCCAGCCGATCGGAACGCAGGTCGTGGTGGACTTCCGCTCGGCGACCGGCTTCTCGGCCGCGGGCAACCAGCCCTTCAACGGTTCGGCGCTCGATGCCTTCGGCGACACGGCCAGCAATGCGCCGCAGCCGCAGAACCTGAGCGCCTGGTCCTCCGACATCGCGATCGGAAACGACAAGCGCTATCTGCAGGCGCGCCTGAGCTTCCTCAACAACATCGAGACGGGTACCAGCCCCGAGCTGAACATCCTGTCTTTGCCGTTCCTGAAGTAGGGGAGGGCGACCCCCGGACACGCGGGGCACCGGGGAACCGGGGCCCCGCTTTCGTAGGTGGAGTCCGGGCGGGGCCGGGGGGGGGGTCGTGCGATTCCGCACCCAGGCCAGCTCTTGCTCCGATTGCGCCCCTGGATGCGAGCGCTCTCGCCCGTTCGCCCGCTTCGGGTCCCCGGGAAGGGGCCCAGCACGCTCGCCTCAGGGGGCCTCCAGGGGCATGAAGTTTGTAGATCGTCGTCCCGTTCGGGGGTAGTTGCCCCGTCCTGGACCCCGGTCTCGGATGGCGCGCGCCAGCCGGTTTTCACGCCGCAGCCCCTCGGCATCGTGCGCCACCGCTTGACCCTTCCGGTCCTCCCATGAAAAAATCGCGCGTCGCTCCCGGGTCTCCCCTGCTTCGAGCTGCCCGGCCCGGGGCCTTTTCCGACCACGCACGTCGGGATCGCACCCCTCCGTCTTCCCCTGCTTCGGACTCCAACGTTGCCATGAGCCTGCGTTCCAGCCTGTCGGCCTGGGCCCTTCTGGGCGTGCTCCTGCTCGGCCCGGCCTGCAGCGGCGGCGGTGGTGGATCGGCCGCCAACGTGACCGGAGCCGAGGTGCCGAAGCCGGACGGCAGTGGGACCTTCTTCGTCGATCCCAACCGCGGCGGTGGAGCCACGCGCTTGCACCTGACGCAGATGTTCTGGGCGCGCCTGGTCGACGTGCACGACCTCGACGACGCGGGTCTGCCGAGCCTGGAGCCGTCCTTCCGCGACTTCACGATCAACGAGAACATCCAGTCGGACGGCACCAACTACCTGCTCGAGACGAACCCGATCACGCAGAAGGCGCGCCTCACGATCCTGCGTCGGCGCGAGGATCCGGACGTGGGACTCGGCACGTTCGACAGCTTGCTGCGCGCGGCCTCCCAGGGACTGCCGGCGGTCATCCCGAAGAACGATGACGGTACCTCGGGCGAGCCGTTCTCCTTCGTGGCACGCAACTCGACGCTGGTCCTGCAGTTCGATGATCTGCTCGAGGACACTCCGGAGGCCGAGCGCGATCTGATCGAGACCGTGCGCGTGAAGACCGGCTATCCGCCCGTCACTCCCTTCTCCGCGCGCCAGCTCTTCGACCCGAACCACGGCGACATCGCCGAGGGCGCCTTCCACTCGACGCGCATCTTGATCGACCTCACGGTCAGCGAGACCGAGGCCGCGGGCATGTCCCTGCCGCAGCCGGTCAACGCCGTCGGGCTGCCGCCGAGTCTCCCGAGCCAGACGGGGCCCAGCGTGTCGGTGCGGATCCCGACCCAGGTGGCCTTCGGTTCCGGCCAGTTCCAGGTGCTGCGCGGGCTCTCGGGGGTGACGCTCGCGCCCCTGGAGAATGGTCCGCGGGATGCGGATTCGCCCACGCGCGACATCGTCCGTGCCATGCGCGCGGGAGGACCCGAGGACCAGAACAACGGCTTCCTGCTCGACCTCTCGGCGCCCGAGGTCGTCGGTGGCTGGTCGCTGCGCATCGACCGCGCCCTGGCGGATCCGAATGGCCAGGTCGGGATGGACTACCTGGTGGATCTGACCTTCAACACGATCTGCCGTGCGGCTCCCACCATCGGCGACGTCTTGTCCCTGGGGGACGTCTTCCTCGAGGTGGTGAGCAACGGTCCTCCGCCCGACTCGGACGGGCAGGTCCTGAACCTGAGGGTGCGCAACCTGGCCGAGGATCCGCTCGTGCCGGGCACGCCGCTGGTCGGCAACGGGCTGTTCCTTTCGACCTACCAGCCGGCCGATCCGGTTCCGGCGGGCTGCTGGGTGAGCTTCGCGCCACAGCCGGTGGCCCTGCCTGCCACCGGTGTCTCGACCAATGCCGTGGTGCTCGTGCGCTTCAGCGAAGCGATGGACCCGGTCGCGATGTCGCCCTTCGACAACTTCTTCCTCGTGCGCGGGGACTCGAACACGGTCATCAACCCGACGAACCTGATCGTCGGCACGATCGACGTCTCGACCGACCTCAAGGACTTCACCTTCAGTCCGCTGCTCGAGCTGCCGCACGCGGCCGCGACGGACGAGACCTACCACGTGCAGGTCACGGGCGTGACCGACCTCGCGGGCAACGGCCTCAAGAACACCTTGCCGCCGGTCAACTTCGTCATGGACGAGGATGCTCCGGCAGTCGCGAACGGCGGCACCGTGCTGCGCTTCGGCAGCGTGGACGAGCTCGAGCCGATCGGCTCGCCCGACCTGCGCGGGCAGTTCTTCTTCGACCTCACCCGCGAGGTGATCCGCCCTCGGCCGGTGGCCTTCTCTTCGTACCCGGCCGACCGCACCAACCCGGTGCCGTCGATCATGATCCCCTTCGCGCGGGGCGTGCAGACGCCGCTCACTCCGCTGGGCAGCAAGCTCATGACGGTCTGGCGTTACTGCGACCTCGGCTGGCAGGTCCTCGACGAGTCGAAGTACAACCTCGACGTCTACGGGCTGTCGTGGGCTCCGGTCGGCGGCCAGATCATCAACGACTTCTACGAGCTGTTCGAGATCCGGCTGGCCCACTCGCGGCGCCTGCCCGACGAGGCGATCGACGCGTTCCTGCTGCCGAAGTGGCCGAACTCCGGGGTGGGTGGACCGCGCTTCACCGACAACATCCTCCAGGACCCCGCCTCGCCGCAGAAGATCGTGCACGAGCGCAACCTGCAGTACCGGCTGAGCTCGGTGGATCTGTTCGCCGCGCCGACGGGCACGATCATGCTGCCGTTCCCGATGAACCGAACCGAGGGGCTGGCGCCAGTGACCTACCTGTGGCGCGACACCGCCGTGGTTGCCGTGGGTGCTCCGGGCGGCGCCGGAATCCCGCTCGACATCGAGGCGGGCAACCCGCTCAACCTCGAGGACGATGACAGCTACGTCGCGCTCAAGGACGACGTTCCCTCGTTCGGTCTGCCGCTCCTGATCGAGTTCCGCTGCTTCCCCTCCAACACGGGCATCGGACTCAACGCGCTGGATCTTTCGCTGGCGATCAACTCCTCGGCCATCCCGTCTTTCCGGGCCTTCTCGACGGGTGGCATCAACACCTCGCGCGAGACGGTGACCATCAATCCTGACGAGGCGGACAACCCGCGCGGCGGCTACAACCCGTCCTCCAATCCGCCCGGTCAGCGCACCAACCGCAGCGACGACAACGGCTTCTACGTCGGCCAGCTCGACACCGTCACGCGCGTGAGTCGCGTGCACACCGTGTGGATCGACACGAGCCTGCCCACGCCGGACTTCTTCAATCCCGTCGTGCTGCCCGACGACGGCGAGCAGCCGGCCGGTACGCAGGTCCTGATCGAATACCGCGGCGCCACGGACTTCGATCTGGGCAATTTCGATCCGGACGAGGACGAGGCGCTCTACAAGTTCGACTCGCGCCACATCAATCCTTACGGCGAGATCTTCGCCATCGACGACGACGGCTTCTTCCAGGCTCTGGGCTCGGATGCCTTCCCAGGCAGCGTGACTTTCGTGACCGGCAACGCGGGCTGGGTCGCGGACATCGACGACATCGATGGCGCCAAGTACCTGCAGATGCGGATCACCTTCGTGAACAACATCCTGACCGGACTCAACCCCGAACTCTCGGCCATCGCCATCCCCTACGCCGAGTAGGACCGACCGTTCCCCTGCACCCCCTCATGCGTCACCCGGCTCCCCGTTCGTTCGTTCCCATCGCCTTCGGTCTCGCTCTGGCTGCCTGCTCCGGCGGTAGCGGCGGAGGCTCGGGGGACGGCTTCCAGTTGATCCGGGTCTCGGTGCTCGAGGGTGCCGTCTGGAAGGTCAACCAGCCGATCGTCTTCACCTTCAACGAGGACGTCGACTTCGCCAGCATCAGCCTCAACACGATCAGCATCCAGACCACGACCGGCACGCCGGCCACGGGCTCGTTCTTCCTGCGCAGCGCGCGCGAGGTGGTCTTCCAGCCGAACTGCCCGACGCTCGACGACCTGTCGGACACGGGGCTGATCCCGGGCAGCATCGCCTATCAGATCCGCGTTCTGGGCGAGTCGAGCGGGGCGGCGAACACGGTGCGCTCGGCCGAGAACCAGGCGCTGCAGGTGACCCAGACCCGCAGCTTTACCACACCGCCGTCGGCGGACCGGCAGGTGGCCTTCCTCGACACCCAGACCGGCCCGCCCGTGCCGGTGGTGCGCTCGGAGGGGGCGCAGGACGAGGACGCGACCTACCTCGAGGTCGGCGGCGATCCGGACAACCGCGTTTACTTCGAGCGCGACGCCAACCAGGACCTCGTGCTGTCGGTGCCCGACTTCGAGGCCCCGCTCAACCTGTACAGCGATCAAGCCACGCGCGTGGCCGTCGTGATCGCCTTCAACCAGGCCCTCAGTCCGGCCAGTACCAACGTGAACTCCGCGCGCATGCGCCTCGAGTTCATCGACAACAACGGCCTCTGGAACCCGCTCGAGACCAACGTCGCGCTGGTGGCCAACTGCACCGACTCGGGCGCGCGCGTGCGTCTCGAGCCGATCGGTATCCTGCCCCAGGGCAGCCAGCTGCGCGCGGTCGTGCTGGCGGGCTTGCAGGACCTGGTGGGCGAGCCGAGCGGCAGCGCCGAGCAGACCTTCGCGGTCACGCCGACGCGGGCGCTCGACTTCGCGAGCCTGACGCCGGCAGATGGCGGCGCGGACGAGTTTCCCGAGGGGTTCGACTTCGGCGGTACCAGCGAGCTCTCGTTCGAGGACACCGACGCGCTGTTCGACTCGCCCGCGGCCTCGTGGGACGACGGCCAGCTGACGGCGGCTTTCCAGTTCGACGGTACGGGCGGCCCTGGCGGTGACTTCGACTGGCTCGTGACCAGCGGCGACACGGTGCTGGTGGACACCGACGATGGACGCATCGTGGCCAGCGACGGCGTCACGGCCCAGCTGATCGACGACGGCGTGGTCGATGTGCGCGACCTGACCATCGAACTCGGCGGAACCGTGCGGGTGCAGGGCTCGCGTCCGCTCGTGATCAACGCCACGGGCACGGTGATCATCCGCGGAACCCTGGATGTGTCCGGCTTCGACGCGGCCAGCGTGATCCTGCCTAACCAGGGCAACGTGCGCGCCGACGGCGGAGCCGGCGGTCCGGGCGGCGGTCGCGGCGGTCACGCCAACGAGGTCGTCACGAACTCTACGCCGCGCGGCAGCTTCGGGCAGGGACCGCGCGGCGACATCAACAGCGGAGGCCAGGGGGGCGAGAGCGGCTTCGCTCCGGCCTCCAGCGGCAAGGATGCGCGTCGCCCGGGCGGCGGCGCCGGCGGCCGTTTCGCGCCGGATGCGGGCGCAGGGCTCATCGCTGGCAACGGTCTGGCGGGCGCGGATCTCTCGACCGGCGCCGAGACGGGCGCCCAGCCCGCCGCGGGTGGGGTCGTCAGCGCCGGCGCGTTCGTCGACGGCGTCTCCAACAACAACTTCTTCGGCTCCCGTGCCCAGGGCACCGTGGGCAACGTTACTGGCCTGATCCGGGGCGAACTCGCGACCCTCTGGGGCGGCTACGGTGGTGGCGGTGGTGGCAACGCCTTGCCTGCAAGCCAGTTCCCGAGTGCGAACTGGACACCGGCCAGTGACGAGCGCGGAGCCGGCGGCGGCGGCGGCGGCGGTGGTCTCCACATCCGCGCCCTCGGGCCGATCCAGTTCGGCGCCTCGGGCTTGATCCGTAGCAACGGTGGCCGCGGGGGCGTGGGCGAGAACACCCAGGGCCTCGACCACGTCGGCGGCAACGGCGGCTCGGGCTCGGGCGGCCACGTGATCCTCGAGACGGCGAGCTTCGTCGACTTCACCGACGGCGGCACGGCTCTCACGAACCGCGACTGCGTCACCGCCATCGGCGGTGCGCAGGTCAGCGGCGCGACCACCTCGGCCGGCAGCGTCTCCTTCGGCGGCGCGGGCGGTCCCGGAGTGATCCAGCTGCACGTGCCCTCGTCGCTCTCCGCACCCACGACCTTCGGCGGCAACTCGGACATCTTCGTTCCGACCGCCCTGAGCACGCTCGACAGCATCGCCTCGCCGGCCGCGCTGCCGCTCGTGCCAGCCTTCGGCTCGCGCTCCCTCGCGCGCTCGAAGTGGATCTCGGTCGGCGGCGCCGATCAGGACCCGACCGGCGTGCCGCGCCTGCTGCAGTTCCTCTTCCAGGGGCTCGACACCTCGGGTGGAGCCGACGACGGCAAGGTCCTGACCTCCGGTGACGAGGTCCAGGAACTCACGGCGCTGATCGACGAGGACCTCGAGGGCAACGGGGACGTCGCGGTGCTCGCCGACCGCCTCACGCTCGAGCTCAGTGGCGCTTCGCTCGACGCCTTCGCGCTGAGCACCGGCGGGATCCCGAACGACCTCTACCTGCGCACGCCGGCCCTGCTCGAGGACTTCATCGTTCGTCTGTCGGTGCTGACCGAGTCGCAGGACTTCGTCGTGGCTCTGGCCGAGTACGACGAAGGCGCCGCGGGCCTGGGCGACGAGAGCCTGCGCATGACGGTGGCCGACGAGGGCACCGACCTGCAGGACTTCATCAACGCCAACACCGGGCTCGGCACGATCCACTACCAGCTGATCCCGCGCTTCTTCCGGGTCGTCACGGGTGGTGTCGAGAACTCCCTGCCCTCCACGGGCTACCTGCGCGTGCGCTTCCAGGCGGCCGAAGACGACGGCTCGGGCGCGCCCGATGCCGACAACCCGCTGGTCGACTGGACGGGCGACATCTCGCTCTTCAATGCGCTCTTGCAGGGGCAGCTGCAGTTCTTCCGCTTCGAGGTCGAGTTCGAGCTGGCCGACGGCGGGTCGGTGTCGGTCGACACCCAGCCCACGCAGGTCGACTTCCTCAAGATCCCGTTCATCTACTGAGCCCCGGTGTGCCGCCCGCGCTGGATTCCGGCCGGGCGGCCCGCCGTGCTTGGCCCGCTCTCTCCTCCTGTGACCGCCCGCGGGGCGCCGCTAGCTACCCCTGGCCGGCGGCCCCGCGCCTGAGCGGGTAGGCTTTTCCCGGCCCTGGCTTCCCTCGTTCCGAACCCCATGCTCCACCGTCCTGGACTCCAAGCGGGTGCCACTCTGGTCCTTCTGGCCTTCGTCTCCGGCTGCGGGGGCGGGGGTGGGGGAGGGTCCAGCGCGGGAACGACCACCTTCCAGCTCGCCTCCTCGTCCGTCCGCGACGGGGCGGTCTGGCAGATCAACCGCGAGATCGTGCTGGGGTTCACCGAGGAGATCGACTTCGGCACCGTCAGCGCCAACACGATCAACATCCGCTCCGAGGACGATGTTCCGGCGACGGGCGTGTTCAAGCTGCGCGACGCCCACACGGTCGTGTTCCAGCCGACCTGCCCGACGCTCGAGGACCTGTCGGACGCCGGTCTTCAGCCAGGCGGGGTGGTCTACACCCTGCGCATTCCGGGGCGTGACACCTCGGGCAATACCCTGCGCTCGCTGGACGGGGTCCAGCTCGGGGTTGGCCAGGTGCGCACCTTCTCGACCCCGGCCTCGACGGTGGCTTCGGTCGCCTTCCAGGACACGACCTCCGGGCCGCCCGTGGCCGTGCGGCGTGCGGTGGGAGGCACGGAGCCGAACGTCACCTACCTCGAGGTCGGCAGCGCGGGCGATACGCGCGTCTACTTCGAGGAGGACGGGGCCGGCGATCTCGTGCTCTCGGAGCCCGGCTTCCAGGTGCCGCTGAACCTCTACAGCGATCCCGAGAGCCGCGTGGCGGTGGTGATCGAGTTCAACCAGCCCGTCAACCCCTCCTCGACGAACATCTCCCAGTCGCGTCTGCGGCTCGAGTTCCTGGACTCGAACCTCGACTGGCAGCCGATCGACACGCGCGTGACGCTGGTCGAGAACTGCACCGAGACCGGCGCGCGCGTGCGCCTCGAACCGATCGGCATCCTGCCCTCCTCGAGCTCGTTCCGCGCGGTGATCCTGGCCGGCTTCCAGGACCTGGTCGGCGAGGCCAACCTCGCCAACGACGTGGACTTCGCCTTCGCGCCGACGCGCGAGGTCGACTTCACCAGCCTGACCCCGGCCGATCAGCTCAGCGATGCCTTCGCCGAGGGCTTTGCCTTCGGCGGCGAGAGCTCGTTCTCGTTCGAAGATGCCTCCGCGCTGTTCGACACGCCCGCGGCCGAGTGGGGTGAGGGCAATCTCTCCGCGGCCTTCTCGTTCGAGGGCGAGGGCGGTCCGAACGGTGACTTCGACTGGGTCGTCCGCGACGGCGAGATCTTCTTCTTCGACACCTCGAGCGCCACGATCACGGGCGGCCCGAACGGAGTTCCTACCACGACCCAGACGGCCCTGAACGGTGTCGTCGACGTGCGCAACCTCCATATCCAGGAGGGCGGCGAGGTGCGCGTGCAGGGCCCGAACCCGATGCGCATCAACGCCACCGGCGAGGTGCGCATCGACGGCAAGCTCGACCTGAGCGGCTTCAACGCCAAGGATGTGGCCACGCTCAACACGGGCAACCAGGTCGAGACGGGCGGCGCGGGAGCCGCCGGCGGCGGAAAAGGCGGCAACGCGAGCGAGATCACGACCTCCTCTACCCCGCGGGGGGGCCGGGGCGACGGCCCGTTCCGCTCCGGGCGCCTCGGCGGAGAGGGTGGCGAGACGGGCTTCGCTCCCGCCTCTTCCGGCAAGGACGCACGCCGGCCGGGCGGCGGCGGTGGCGGCCGCTTTGCGCGTGACGTCACCGGCGCGATCACGCCGAACGGTTGCAGCGTCGTGGCGGAGTCGGGTGGCAACGGACACCCCTCCACGACCGGCGCCGTGACCGGCCTCCAGCCGGCCCGCGGCGGTCTCCCGGGCAACGGTCCCTTCCTCGACTCCTCGGACACCAACGACTTCTTCGGCACGCGTCCGGTCGTGGTGGCCGGCAACCTGGTCGGACTCGTCCGTGGTGAGCTCACCACCGTCTGGGCCGGTTATGGCGGCGGCGGCGGCGGCAACGGCAACCCCGCGCTGCGCTTCCCGACCCCCAACTGGAACTTCGGCAGCGACGAGAAGGGCGGCGGCGGGGGCGGTGCGGCCGGCGGCCTGCACGTGAAAGCCCTCGGGCGCATCGTCTTCGGGCCGCTGGGCAAGATCGAGGCCAACGGGGGCCGAGGCGGCACGGGCGAGAACACGAACTTCCTCGACCACGTGGGTGGCACGGGCGGCGGCGGTTCCGGCGGTCACGTGATCCTGGAGTCCGCCTCGCAGGTCGACTTCACCTCGGACGGTGAGATCACCGATGCCGCGGGTCTCGAGTTCGTGCAGGCCTGCGGCCCGGTGCGCAAGATCGGCAACACGGAGTACGTCGACCAGTGCTGCCGCACCTATTCGAACGGCGGTGCGGGCGGGCCGGGCGTGATCCAGATCCACGTCCCCGACAACGTCTCCGAGCCGGGCGACAGCCCCACGTCCGACATTCGCGTTCCGACGGATCTGGTCGGGCTCACGAACCCGCTGGATGGCGTGGTCTCTCCGCCGCCGTACGTGATGATCCCGACCTTCGGTGCGCGCTCGAAGGCGCGCTCGCAGTGGATCTCGATCGGCGGCGCGGACCAGCAACCGGGCGGCTCCGAGCGTCTCGTGCGCTTCCTCTTCGAGGGCATCGAGACCGCTCCCGGCGTCGACGAGGGCAAGATCCAGGTCACCGGTACGACGGTGGACTCGCTCGCGTCGATCGCGGGCGACGACGCCTTCGGCACCTCGGGTGACAGCGTGCTCCTGCCGGACGGCTTCACGGTGGAAATCTCGGGGGACGTGCTCGACGAGCTGCGCAGCGGCACCACCTCGGGGATCTCGAACGACATCTACCTGCGCACGCCCGCCTTGCTGCACGACTTCGCGCTGCGCCTGCGTGTCGTCCAGACGCCCGGCATCTTCGAGGACTTCTCGATCACGGGCGCCGTCTACGACGAAGGCACGGTCAACCTCGGCGACGAGGTGCTGACCGTGACGGTCACCACGGAGCGCGGCTCGCTGGCCGCGTTCAACCCGGGCGGCCTGCTGGGCACGACCGGGATGCAGATCATCCCGCGCTTCTTCCTGGTGCGCACCGAGGGCCTCGACAGCGCCATGCCGACGACCTCCTTCGTGCGCCTGCTGTTCCAGGCCTCGGGGGCCACGGCGCTCGGCACGCCGGACGAGAACAGTCCTTTGGTGGACTGGACCGCCGATATCTCCGAGTTCAACGCGCTGCCGGCCGGGGCCCTGCAGTTCTTCCGCTTCGAGGTCGAGTTCGACCTCGATTCGCAGGCCGCCGGCGTGTCCCAGGACACGGTGCCGGTGACGCTGGACTTCCTGAAGATCCCGTTCGTCTTCTGAGCCGAGCCTCCTCCGGCGGGCCGCGCGGTTCCTCTGTCGCGGCCCGCCGGCTATCTTCCCCGCGATGATGCGGGCCTGGTTGCTGCTCGGCGCGCTGCTCGTTCTCGCCTGCGGTCGGCGGCCCGAGGATGAGCCGCTCGTCCTGCTGGAGTTCCGGCAGAACGAGCTCGACAGCGTGGCCCTGAACGAGGAGCTCGTCTTCTTCTTCTCGCGCGACCTCGAGCCGGGCTCGATCACCACGGACAGCGTGCGCGTCTTCGACGGCGCCGGGCGTGAGGTGCGTGGCGAGCGCCGCCTGCGCGGCGACGCGCTGAGCTTCCTGCCCGAGCTGCCGTGCCGGCACGACCTGTCCGACGGCGGCTTCCGCCCAGGCGGCGACTACACCGTGATCCTGGGCGGTTTTCCGCGTCCGGACGGTCTGCGCGCACTCGACGGAGCGCTGCTCTCGGCCTCGCTGCGTCTGCGCTTCCGGACCGCGTCGCCCGAGCAGGGCACGGTGCTCTTCCTCGACCCGTTCGCGCCGCCCTTCCCCCTGCGGCTGCGCGCGCGGAGCTCCAATCCGCTCGTGCTCGAGGACGGGCGACTCGTGCTCGAAGCGCGCGAGGCCCTCGATCCCTCGCTGGTGCCCGACGCACGCTTCGAGCTGCGCCGTGGCCCCGAGGAGGTCGTGCCCGCGCGGCTCGAGCTCGTGCAGAACCGCCGCGACGGCGCGCGGCTCGAGGTCGTGCCGCTCGGCGCGGGACTCGATCGGCGCCTGGAGCCCGGCACGTACTACTTCACGCTGCGCGACGATCTGCGCACCCTGGGCCAGCGCACGCTCGAGCCCGCCTGGCGGCGCGAGGTCCCCCTGGCCCTGATCGTTCCGAGCCGCCACGTGCGCGTCGATTTCTCCGCGCGCGACGAGCGGCCGCCCGAGGTCCCGGCCGACTGCGACGGCACCGCGCTCGTGCTGTCCGACGGCAGCGCGCTGCGCGTGCGCTACCCGGCCGCGGCCGGGGACGGGCGCGACGGGCGCGTGGTCCTCGAGCAGGTCCCGGGGCAGCATGAGCTCTCCGCCAGCCGCCTGGAGGTGCCGGCGGGCGTGACCCTGGACCTGTCCGAGGTGCGCGGCCCACTGGTCTGGCGCTCCCAGGGCGCGCTCCAGATCGCCGGACGGGTGCTGCGGCGCACGGGCGACGCGGGGACGGCCGGGCGCCTGGCGCGCGAGCTGCGCGAGCTCGCCGACGGGCTCTCGAACACCGCGCCCGAGGACCGTCCGCCGCTCTCGGCCTGGCTCGCGCGCGTGCTGGCGAGCGACGAGAACTGGACCGTGCTGATCGCCGGCGGCGATCTGCGCGTGCCGCCCGGTGGAGCGCTCGACCTGGATGGCCCGGTCGTGCTGGTGGCCGGTGGCTGGATCCGCGTGGCGGGCGAGGTCCGTTGCGAGGGCGACCTGTGGAAGACGCCGGAAGGCGGCGGCGGGATCCTGGTGCACGGCGGCGCGATCGGCCACCTGCCGCTGCGCCTCGATCCGCCGCTCACGAACCCGCTGGTCGAGCCCCTGCGCATCGGGCACACGCTGCGCCTCGTGCCCGGGAGCACGCCCGAGGGTGGGCTGCGGGTCGTGCCGCTGGCCGCCTCCGCGAGCGCCGCGCTCGCGGCCGAGCTCGAGTTCGAGGCGGCCGGTGGCGCGCGGCTCCTGGTGCGTTTCGCGCTGACGGCGCGTCCGGGCGAGCCCTGGCTCGTGCCGGAGACCGCGGTCGAGCTCGCGCGCGAGCCCTGAATCCGCGGCCGCCGCCGGCACTTCCGCAGGCTTTACTTCCGGCGCGGCGAAGTACCCAATCTGCGCGCTTGGAGCACCTCCCGCGCGAAGCCGTCTTGGTCGTCTGGGGGCTCTTCGGGCTGATCGTCGGCTCGTTCCTCAACGTCGCGATCCACCGCCTGCCGCTCGAGGACGAGCGCGTCTGGCGCCCGCTGCGCTCGCGCTGCCCGAGCTGCCGGCGCGAGCTCTCGAGCCTCGACAACATCCCGGTGCTCTCCTGGCTGGTCCTGCGCGGCCGCTGCCGGACCTGCCGCTGGCCGATCCCGGTGCGCTACCCGCTGGTCGAGCTGCTCAATGCGGGGCTGTGGGCGCTGGTCGGGGCCCTGGCGCCTTCGCTTGCGGTGGGCATCGTGTGGGCCGTGGTGCTCTCGGCCCTGGTGGTGGCGAGCGGCGTCGATTTCGACCGCTTCGAGATCCCCGACGAGATCTCGATCGGCGGCATGCTCCTGGCCCCGCTCGTTTCCCTGGCACTGCCCGAGCTGCACGCGGCCACCTGGGTGGCGCGCGAGCTCTCGAACGGACCCGAGGTGGACCGCCTCGGGGCCCTGCTCGGCTCCCTGGCCGGACTGGCCGTGGGGGGCGGGTCCCTGATCGCGATCGGCTGGCTCGGCAAGCTCGTCTTCAAGCGCGACGCGATGGGCTTCGGCGACGTGAAGCTCCTGGCCGCGGGCGGCGGTTTCGTCGGCCCCGGGGCGGCGTTGCTGGCCCTGTTCCTCGGCTCGGTCGTGGCCTCGCTGGCGGGCGCCGGCAACGTCGCGCGCTTCCTCTGGCTCTCTCGCGCGCGCGCACGCCGGCGCGGCGCGCGCCGGCCGTTCCTGCGCTCGCTCGCCTCGGCGCGCATCGCCGGCCGCTACCTGCCCTTCGGACCTTACCTCGGGATCGGTATTGGAATCGTGCTGGTCGCCTGGAAGGATGTGCTCGAGCTCGTGAACGAGTTCCTCTTCCAGTTCTAGCCCTTCCGGGCCTTCGCAACCCCGACCCCTCGAACGCAGCGCGCGGTCGTTCCGCGCCACGCCACCTGACGCCATGAACAAGCTCCGCACCCTCCGCACCGCCCTCGCCTGCCTGCCGCTGCTCGCCTTCGCGAGCTGCGCCTCCCAGAAGACCCTCAAGCAGTACCAGGACGAGGTGCGCACGCTGCGCGAGGAGCGCACGCAGCTCAAGAAGGAGAACCGCGACCTGCGCGCGCAGAACGACCAGTTCGAGACGCAGCTCGCCGAAGCCAGCATGAAGCCGGCCGCGGCCGCGCCGATCGCCGACAACCCGGAGCTCGACGCGCTGGGCATCGAGTACGGCCGCGATCGCTTCGGCAACACCGTGATCTCGATCCAGAGCGAGATCACCTTCTCGGCCGGCAAGGCCGAGATCACCAAGAAGGGTGAAGAAGCGCTGCGCGTCGTGGCGCGCGAGCTGAAGGACAAGCACGGCAGCGGCAAGTACTGGATCGAGGGCCACACCGACGCCGACCCGATCAAGAAGTCGAAGTGGGAGTCGAACCGCGAGCTCTCCGTGGCACGCGCGATGGCCGTGCTCTCGTACCTCGTCGAGGAGTGCGAGATCCCGGACAGCAACTGCGTCGTCGCCGGCCACGGCCAGTACGACCCGAAGGCTGCCAACGAGGAAGCCTCCGGCAAGGCGCGCAACCGCCGCGTGGACATCATCGTCCACAAGAACTGATCCGCCGGGAACTCCCCGGATCCGACCTGTTGCGTAGAGCCGGCCCTTCGAGGGCTGAGCAGCTTGCGACAAACGAAGGAGCGGCACTACGATGCCGCTCCTCTCGTTTCCAGCGCCTCGGTCCCCGTCCTCGGAGTTTCCCGGATGAGTTCGGACATCGCCCGCCTGCGCAACCTCGTCTTCGTCGGCCACTCCGCGGCTGGCAAGACCTCCCTCGTCGATGCTCTGGCCCACGCGCTCGGCGCGAGCGAGCGCAAGGGATCACCGGCCGACAAGAGTTCGATCTGCGACACCGAGCCGGAGGAGCACGAGAAGGGGCACAGCTTCCAGCTGAAGCTGGTGCACGCCGCGCAGCACGGCCTGAGCTGGAACCTGATCGACACGCCCGGCTACCCCGAGTTCGCGGCCGACGTCCTGGCGGGCCTGTTCGCGGCCGATCTCGTGGTCGGCGTGGCGAGCTGTGCCAGCGGCGTCTCGTACAACCTGCGCGAGCGCATGGCCACGGCGCGCGCGCTCGGCCGGCCGCGCGCGATCGTGGTCACGCACGTCGACGCGGACAACGCGGACTTCGAGAAGCTCGTGCAGGAGCTGCGGCTGCGCCTCGGCGAGGAGTGCGTGCCCTACGACGTGCCCGACCGGAGCGGCAAGGCCTTCTCGAAGGTGCTGCGCGCCTCGGCCGGCGAGTGGAAGAAGACGCTGCACGACCGCGTCATGGACGCCTGCGAGGACGAGGCCGCGCTCGAGCGCTACCTCGAGACCGAGGAGATGCCCGAGGAGGAGTTCCGGAAGGACCTGCCGCGCGCGATCGCGCGCGGCTCGCTCGTTCCGATCCTGGTGGCCAACCCGCTGAGCGGGCTCGGGCTCGAGGACGTGGTGCACTTCCTGCGCGAGTACGCGCCCTCGGCCGCCGGGACGCGCTTCGAGGCCGGCGGTGTGCCGGTCGAGCCGGATCCCGCGGCGCCGCTGCTCGGCGTGGTCTTCAACGTGAAGAGCGATCCGCACGTCGGGAAGATCTGCCTCGCGCGCATCTTGCGCGGCACGCTGCACGCTTCGGACGTGATCGGCGCCGGGCGCGGTGAGAAGCTCGGCGGGCTCTTCCATCCGGTGGGGGGCAAGGGGCGGGTGAACGCCGACTCGGCCGGGCCGGGCGAGCTCGTGGCCTTCTCCAAGGTCGAGCACGTGGCCTTCGGGCAGAGCTTCGCGCTGAACGGTGTCGAGCCCGCGGCCGTCGCGCTGCCGGCCATCCCGCCGCCGATGGTGTCGCTGGCGGTGGTGCCGAAGAGCCGCAACGACGAGCAGAAGATCGGTCCGGCCCTGGCCAAGCTGGCCAGCGAGGATCCCTCCTTCCACGTGCTGCACGACGCGCACACGCACGAGCTCGTGATCCAGGGGCTCTCCGACCTGCACCTGCAGGTCATGGAGCACCGCTTGAAACGGCGCTTCGGGGTCGAGGTCACGACGCACCTGCCGCGCATCTTCTACAAGGAGACGATCACGCGCCCGGTCGAGAGCCACCACCGCCACAAGAAGCAGAGCGGCGGCCGCGGACAGTTCGGCGAGTGCTCGCTGCGCCTGAAGCCTGCGCCCAAGGACGCCGGCGTGGTGTTCGTCGATGCCGTCGTGGGCGGCTCGATCCCGCGCAACCTGATCCCGGCCGTCGAGAAGGGCGTGCGCGAGCTGGCCGCGCACGGCGTCCTGACCCACAGCCAGGTGGTCGACATCGAGGTCGCCGTGTACGACGGCAAGTACCACGACGTCGACTCGGACGAGGCCAGCTTCAAGAAGGCCGGCGCGATCGCCTTCCGCGAGGGCTTCATGAAGGCCGGACCGGTGCTGATGGAGCCGGTCATGGCGGTCGAGATCCGCGTGCCGACCGAGCACGCCGGGCACATCTTCTCGGATCTGACCAGCCACCGGCGCGCCACCGTGCTGAACCAGGACACCGAGCACGACGGCCACGTGACCGTGATCCAGGCCCACGTGCCGCTCTCGGCCCTGCTCACCTACCACCGCGACCTGAAGTCGCAGACCGCGGGTGAGGGCTCGTTCACGATGAGGTCCGACCACTACGCGCGCGTTCCGGCGGCCGAGCAGGAGAAGATCCTCTCCGTCGCCGGCAAGAAGCACGTCGACGAGGAGTAGCCCGACCCGTTCACCGGAGTCGGCTGCAACGGCGCAACGGACGGCCTCTGCAGCGTTTCGCTCCCTGCGAGTCCTCGACGACCTGCCAGAGGTGGCCGGGCCTGGCCGCCGGGCCGCGGTGAGGCGGAATCCCTTTCCGCGACGCGCCCTTTTCGCCGGCCCCGGGTGTCCGGGGTTCAGTTCCGACGTCCGCGCACCCGATCCCTCGGGCCGGTCCTCGGAACCAGAGCCCCGGATTCCCACCCATGATCACGATGGAAGATCTCCTTGCGCTACTCGTGCGCAAGGGTGGCAGCGACCTGCACCTCTCGACCAACTCGCCTCCGCGCCTGCGGATCGACGGCGTGCTCGTGCCGGTCGAAACTTCGCCCCTGACGGGGGACGACACGCGTCGCCTGGCGACGAGCGTCCTGACCAGCGACCAGATCGCCAAGCTCGACAAGGAATACGAGCTCGACTGCTCGTTCGAGCTGGAAGGCCAGGGGCGCTTCCGCGCCAACGTCTTCTACCAGCGCGGGGCGGTGGCCTGCGTGCTGCGCCTCGTGCCGCACAAGATCGCCGACTTCGAGTCGCTCGGTCTGCCGCGCAAGGTGTGTGAGCGCATCTGCGGCATGCACACGGGGCTCGTGCTCGTGACCGGCGCGACCGGCTCGGGCAAGTCCACGACCCTGGCGTCGATGATCGACCTGATCAACCGCACGCGCCAGGGGCACATCGTCACGATCGAGGACCCGATCGAGTTCGCGCACAAGAGCCAGGGTTGCATGGTGACCCAGCGCGAGGTCGGGACCGACACGCACAGGTTCGGGAATGCGCTGCGCTCGGTGCTGCGCCAGGACCCGGACTTCGTGCTGGTAGGCGAGCTGCGCGACCTCGAGACCATCGAGGCCGCGCTCGTGATGGCCGAGACCGGCCACCTGACCTTCGGCACGCTGCACACGTCGGACGCGGTGCAGACCATCAACCGCATCATCGACGTGTTCCCGGCCCACCAGCAGCAGCAGGTGCGCACGCAGCTCTCGTTCGTGCTCGAGGCCGTCTTCTGCCAGCAGCTGATGCCCTCGGCCACCGGGCGCGGGCGCGTGCTGGCGGCCGAGACCATGCTGGCCACGCCCGCGATCCGCGCGCTGATCCGCGAGGGCAAGGGCCACCAGATCTACTCGCAGATCCAGACCGGCGGCCGCATGGGCATGAAGACCATGTCGGGCTGGCTCGCCGATCTCGTGCGCGCCGGCAAGGTGCGCGTCGAGGATGCCGAGGAGTCCGTCACGGATCCGAACGAGTTCCGCATGCTCCTGAAGGGCGCCGCCTGATGGTGCGCGTCTCGGGCAAGATCCGCTCGATGCTGGTCGATGCGGGCCTCGTCAAGCAGGAGGACTGGAATGCCGCGCGCGACACGGGCAAGCCGGTCGTCGACGTCCTGCTCGAGCGCGGCCTCGTCAACGAGGAGCGCCTGTTCGAGGCGCTCGCCATGTCCTCGGGGCTGACCCCGGTGGACCTCACGCGCGTCAAGCCCGACCCGCAGGCGGTCGAGGCCTTGCCGCAGGAGACCTGCATGGAGCATTGCGTGCTGCCGATCGCACGCAACGGGGACAACCTCACGGTGGTGGTCTCCGATCCGTTCGACGTCTTGCTGCTCGACGACCTGAACCTGCTCTCGAAGTGCCGCGTCCGGCCGGTGCTGTCGTACCCTGCCGCGATCAAGCGTGCCCAGGAGCAGGTCTTCAACCGCGATCAGCAGGCCGTGGACGCACTGCTCGAGGGCGTCACCTCCAGCGACCTCGCCGTCAAGGAAGAGGGCGAGCTCGAGAGCCTCGAGAGCGCCACCGCCTCCGGCAACGAGGACGTCCCGGCCGTCAAGCTGGTCAACCTGATCATCCTGCGCGCGCTGCGCGACAAGGCCAGCGACATCCACATCGAGCCGATGAACGCGAACGTGCGCGTTCGCTACCGCGTCGACGGTTGCCTGGTCGAGGCCATGAACCCGCCCAAGGCGATGCTGCCGGCGCTGCTCTCGCGCCTGAAGATCCTGGCGAACCTCGACATCGCCATCCGCTTCGAGCCGCAGGACGGCAAGTTCCAGATCCGCTACGAGAACCGCAACATCGACTTCCGCCTCTCGACCCTGCCGGTCGTCGGTGGCGAGAAGGCCGTGATGCGGATCCTCGACGGCGCCAGCACGGCCGCCAAGATGGACCAGCTCGGCTTCGAGCCGCGCTGCTACAGCGACTTCATCAGCGCCATCAACGCTCCGCACGGCATGGTGCTCGTCACCGGTCCGACCGGCTCGGGCAAGTCGACCACGCTCTATGCCGCGATGGGCGAGGTGGCCTCGATCGACGTCAACGTCGTCACGGTCGAGGACCCGGTCGAATACCGCATGAACGGCATCAACCAGGTGCCGGTCTCGCCCAAGCGCGGCCTGACCTTCGCCGGCGCGCTGCGCTCGATCCTGCGTCAGGACCCGGACGTGATCCTGGTGGGCGAGATCCGCGACAAGGAGACGGCCGAGATCGGCGTCAAGGCGGCGCTCACCGGACACCTCGTGCTCTCGACCCTGCACACGAACGACGCCGTGCAGGCCGTGACGCGCCTGGTGGACATGGGCATCGACCCGTACCTCGTGTCGAGCTCGGTGATCCTCGTGGCCGCCCAGCGTCTCGTGCGCAAGCTGTGCGAGCACTGCCGCATCAAGGTCGAGGTCCCCGAGAAGGAGCTGCTCGCGGTCGGCGTGCAGGAGAC
>Ga0172373_10003159_pt1 | contig 24417 bp, 22 predicted proteins | sample Lak10m_2_FD_114546 | JGI IMG/M metagenome (GOLD analysis project Ga0172373, IMG submission 114546) | Freshwater microbial communities from Kabuno Bay, South-Kivu, Congo - kab_092012_10m | ecosystem: Environmental > Aquatic > Freshwater > Lake | place: Democratic Republic of the Congo...
CTGAGGTACACCTGTTCCCATTCCGAACACAGAAGTTAAGCCAGCTTGTGCTGATGGTAGTGCATTTCGTAAATGTGTGAGAGTAAGTAGCTGCCAAGATTTTGATATTAATTTATTCTATTTAGTTTTTATAAGATAAGATAAAAAGTCTTATCTTTTTTATTTACGAAAATAGGCATAATAGAAAATAATGGGTGGCTAAAATAAGGAGTATTTGGTATAATTAAGCCAAATACTCCTTAACTTTTAATTATGGTGGATAAAAGTTACCAAAAAAGATGTAAAAAATGTAAATCATTAGAAATAAAAAAAGACTGATTTATGAGATGAAAACAAAGATACAAATGTAAATATTGCTGATATGTCTTTCAGAATAAAACAAGAGCTAAAAACCTTGAGATAAAAGAAATGTGGAATGATTATTGTTTTTGAAAACAAACATATTCTCAGTTATCAGAAAAATACTGAGAAAATATCAAAACAATTCAGAAAAAATTAGATAAATTTGAGTTTGTTTCCACAATAATAAATCCAAGAGAAATAATACTTTTAATGGATACTACATATTTTTGAGAATTCTGAATAATGGCTTTTAAAGATTATGAAAACAAAAAGATAATAAATTATAAAATAGTAAAAAATGAAAATAATACAGACTATAAAAATTGAGTTAAAGAATTGATAGAGCAATGATGGGTAATAAAAGCAATAGTTTGTGATTGAAGAAAATGATTACTTTGATGGTTTTCAAATATCCCAACTCAAATGTGTAATTTTCATCAGGTATCAATAATAAGAAGATATATAACTAAAAATCCAATACTTGAATCTAATATTCAATTAAAGAAAATTACGGAATTAATTACAAAAACAGATAAAGAAAGTTTTACTTTTTGGTTAGAAGAATGGTATAATAAATATAAAGATTTTTTAAGTGAAAGATCTATTTGAAAAGATTGAAAAATGCATTATTTGCACAATAAAGTAAGGTCAGCATATTTTTCTTTAAAAAGAAACTTGCAATATTTATTTGTTCGGTATGATCAATATTTGAAAAATAGATATACCAAATACTACTAATTGACTGGAATGAGTTTTTGGTCATATAAAGGCTAAAGTTAGTCTTCATAGATGACTAAAAAAGAGAGAAAAATTAAACTTATTCTTTCTCTCCTATATTGAAAAATGTAACTCATTCAGCCATCCACTTTTTACTATTAAACCCGAAATTGTAAATATTACAAAAATAAAATAATGTAAAATTACAAAAGAATTTGCTTTTTTTATTTTTTTAAATATGATATGCGAAATTTTAATACTAATTTATAAAAAAATGACAAATTCTGTTTTAGTTAGAAAAATACAAGAAGAGTTTTTACAAGCAAATAGAGAAGAAGAAATAAAAACTGGTATGGAGGTAGAGGTTCATCAAAAAATAAAAGAATGAAATAAAGAAAGATTACAAAAATTCAAAGGTTTAGTTATATCTATTGCTTGAAAATCACCTTTAGAAAAAACTATAACTGTTAGAAGAAAAATTTGAGCTTTCTGAGTAGAAAAAATAATCCCTGTACATTCTCCGAGTGTAGAAAAAATTGAAATATTAAGACAGTTTAAGGTTAGAAGAAAATCTATTAAATTTATTAGAAATCTTACAGGTAAATCTTCAAGACTTAAAGAAATTAAAACAAAAGATAGTAAATAAAAAATACTTTAAATATCTAAATCCTAATAAATTTAGATATTTTTTTAATTTTAATTATTTCAATAATATGAAAACTAAAAAAAATATCTTTAATTATAAATGATTTTTAAAAAAATATACATTAATAATTATTATATTTTTTTTAGTTTTCATAATTTCATTAATTCTTTTTAAGCCAAATTTAAATAATGTTCCAAATTCTACCATAATATTTGATATAAATTCACAAAAGATTTGAGAAATATTACCTCAAAATAATATAAGACATGAATTTATAAAAATTTCTGAAATTCCAGATTTTTCAAAAAAAGTAATTATTTCCATTGAAGATAAAAATTTCTATAAAAATTTCTGAATAGATTTTTATGCATTATTTAGATCATTAAAAAGTAATTTATTAAACTGAAAGATATCTCAGTGAGCATCAACAATAAGCACACAAGTTATCAGAAATAGTTATTGGTTAAATTCTGATAGAACATTTTTAAAAAAAATCATAGAGTTTTACTTAGCAATTAGTTTGAATCTTCACTATTCAAAAGATGAAATTTTAGAAAATTATCTTAATAATATATATTTTTGAAATTTAAACTATGGTTTAAATTCAGCATCAAGATATTATTTTTGAAAAGAATTAAAAAATTTAACAAAAGCTGAACAAATAGCACTTTTAATAATTCCAAAAAATGCAAATAAATATTCTCCAGTTAAAAATAGATTTAATTTTTATAGTAGATTTAAAATAATAGTTAATTATTTAGAAAATAATTGAATAATTAATAAAAGTGAAAAACAAGAAATAGAAAACGAAAAATTAAATTTTAATAAAGAAAATCAAATTATCTTACCATATGTTATAGATTTTTTGAAAAGTAGAAATAATTTATGAACTGTTTCTTTAAACAGTATAAATACAACTATTAATTATAATTTAACAAAAAAAATAGATGAAATAGCTAAAAATACAATTATTCCTCTCAAATGGAAATGAGTTTGAGACTATTGAATTCTAATTGTTGATAGAAAAACAAATGAAATAAAAGTTTTGATTTGATGAGAAGATTATTCAATTGAATGATGACAGGTAAATTCAGTTTTAGCTCTTAGGCAACCAGGTTCCGCTATAAAACCTTTTACATATTTACTTGCCTTTAGAGATTTATGATTAACTCCTGAAAGTACTATTATAGATGAGCCAGTACAATTTTTTACTGATAAATGATATGCTTACACTCCAGAAAATTATTCTCTTGATTATAAATGAAAAGTAAGTTTAGCTGAAGCTTTAAGTCAAAGTATAAATATACCAGCTGTAAAATTAGTAAATAAAGTATGAATTAAAAACTTACTTAATTTTTTAAAAGAAGTCTGAATTACAAGCCTAAATAAAGATTCTGATTATTATTGACTAGCTTTAACTCTTTGAGTTTGAGAAGTAAATCTTTATGAATTATTAAGAGGATATTCTATATTTGCAAATGATTGAAATTTATGTGATTTCAAAATACTTAACAATCCCCCTTTGTTTAAGGGGGAAGTGACGAAGGAACAGGGGGATTATTCTAAAAATTGTAAAAAAATAGCAGATAAAAAATATATTGCCATGGTTGAAAGTATTCTTACTAATAGGTACTTTAAATTAGCCTGATTTCCTATAAATTCTAGTTTAGATTTTTCTGACAGATATGTTTTTGTAAAAACTTGAACTAGTAGAAATTTTAATGATAATTGGGCAATGTGATTTACAAGCAATTATTTAATTTGAGTTTGGGTTTGAAATAAAGGTTGAGAAGAAATGAAATGAGTTTCTTGAGCCACTTGAGCTTGAGAAATATTTAGAAATATAGTTTATGAAATAGAGAATGAACAATACTATAATAAAGGTACAAAACTAGAAAAAAATTCTGAAAAATTTTTAGAAATAACTTCTCCTCTTAATTGAAGTCTATATAAAATAGATGAAACAAAGCCATTAAACATACAAAATATTAAGTTAGAATTTAGTTCAAATATAGATTATGATGGTTACTTTTGGATAGTAAATGGAAACAAAATAGATTGAAACATTTTTAATATAAAAGAATGAACTTATGAAATAAGTATAAATCTAGAAAGTAAGTGAAAAATAATTAGTTCAAAGAAAACAAAAATAAATATTATAAAATAATTTAATTATTTTATAATATTTATTTAATCCAACTTTTTAACATTAAATTTAAATTAAATCTTGATTTATTAAGATATTTTAGTTAAATATAGTAAATAATTTTTAATTTTTGGGTATATATGAAGTTTACAATAAAAACAGATATTTTTAAAAAATGATTAGATGTTGTAAATCATGCAACTGCATCAATTACAACAACTCCAATCCTTGAAAATATATTGTTAAAAGTTACATATAATAGTATAATTCTGACTGCAAATAACTTTGAAATGGCTATTGAGCATGTAATTTCTACAGATTTGGAAGTTAAAAATGAAGGATCTTTATGTATTCCTAGTAAACTTTTGATTTGATACATAAGTTTGATAAATGATGACTTTATTGAAATAGAATCAAGTTCTGATGATAGTGTAAAAATAAGTACAGATAGCTGAAAGATAAAAATTAAATGATTTAACTCTTCAGAATTTCCATTGATACCAAAAATAAAAGAAGAAACTAATTTTACTTTAAAATGAAGTATTATAAAAAAATCTATTGAAAAAACTCTTTTTTCTTCAGCTGAATGAAATATAAGACCTACTTTAGCTTGAATTTTTATAAATATAGAATGAAATGAAACTATATTTGCTACAACCGATAGTTTTAGATTATCTGAGTACAAAATGTCTTTAAAAGAAAATGTTAATAAGAGTTTTACATGAATAATTCCAAGTAAAACAGCAAACCAAATAAAAGGCATTATAAATGATAATGATGAAATAAAAGTTGTTTCTTGAGAAAATCAAATAGCATTTTTATTTTGAACTACTAAATTATATTCTAGATTATTAAACTGAAAATTTCCAGATTATACAAATTTTTTCCCAAAATCCCATAATACAAAATCTGAAATAAATAGATTAGATTTAATAAATGCTTTAAAAAAAATAAATCTTATAAGTCGTGAAAACAATTATTCAATAAAAATGAGCTTTTCTAAAGAAAGTTGAATTCTTTTAGAGACATCAGAAACTCAAATTTGAGAAAGTGAAATTACTTTATTTTGAACTATTGAATGAGAAGATAATATAATTTGAATAAATTCTATTTACTTTTTAGAAGTATTATCTGTAATTGACACAACTCATATTAGTTTAAGTTTTGAAAGTTCACTTTCTCCGATTATGATAACTCCATTAAGAGATTGAGATGAAAAAGAAGATGATAGTTTCAAACATATAATAATGCCTTTAAAAATTTAAAAAAATAAAAATGGATTCAGTAAAAGAAATAATAATAAAAGTTGAGGATCTTAAAGAAAATAAAGATTTTAATTCAGCAATAAAATTACTAGAAGATAGTATAATAAAGTACCATGATGATTATAGGTTATATGAGGAATTAGCAGATATATATTTGTATAAATGAGTTATAGCAAAAGCTTTAAAAGCTGTAAATTTTGCATTAGAATTAAATAATGAAAGTGCAACTTGATATTACTTAAAGTGATTTATTTTACTTACAAAAGAAAATTTACCAGAAGCCATAAAGTATTTAGAAACTTCAAATAAATTAATGTGAAACAACCCAGAGGTATTAAGAAATTTATGATGGGCTTATAATATGCTTTGAGAAAGTGATAAATGAATTTCTATTTTAAAAAGAGCTTTAGCTTTATTGCCAGAAGATTATTTAATTATAGAAGATTTAGCAATGGCTTTAATATCAAATTGAAATATAAATGAATGAAATAACTTACTTTCAAAAATAGGTAAAGATGATATTTTATAAATAAAATATATATGAGTTTCAAACAAAATAAAATTAGTTCTAAAAAAATATGAATCATAGATATTTGAAGTTATAAAATAAGAGTTTGAATTTGTAAAATAAAAAACTGAGAAGTAAAATTGTTATGATATTGAGAAAAAAGACAAAATAACCAAGATTTATTACTTGGTGATTTTTTGAATGTAAAATGAGTTTGTGAAAACATTTCCTTAGCAATTGAAAAAGCTGAGAAAGAATCTTGAATAAAAATAAATGATTTAGTAATAAATATTCCTTTTGATGATATTTTTATAGAAAGTGATAAAATAAATTATAAAAGAAAAAATATCGACAAACCAATTGATAAAATTGAACTACAAAATATAATAACAGAAGTAAAAAGAAAGAGTTTGAGTCTAAGTTTAAGTAAAATAACGGAAAAAAGTTCTTACGAGAAAGAAGATTTACATTTAATAGTTAGTAATATATCAAAAATAGAAATAGATAATAAATTAGAAACAAATGATATAATATGAGAAAATTGAGAAAATATAACTATTTCAAACTTGAATATATATATCCCAGTTTTAAAATATGATACCATTAATTACATTTGAAAAGCTTTAAATAAAAACATATTTAAAATAATACCAAACGAATTTTCCGTAACAAAGCTATTTAGAGAAGAAAAAGACTTAGTTATTTTGGATGTTTGAGCTAGATATATTTCAATAACTGTTAAAAAAGCTTGAATAATATCCTGAACATCAAAATTATTATTATGAATGAATGATTTGGTAAAAAAAATTCAGGAAAACAATAACAAAACTAGGATAGAAATAATAAATTCCATAGATAAAGATATTTATAAAGATGAAAAAGAAGAATTTTTAAATGTTTTTGAAGATTGTCTTTACATGTGACTTGAAAATATTTTATGAGATAACTGTATTTGTCCAAATAAGTTTTTTTTACTTTGAGGATGAGATAATAAATTTATTAGAGAATATTTAAAAAACATCAAATTAAATACATATAAAATAAAGTTAACAAAAAGTATAGAGTTTGTAGATTTAAAATTGGATAATTTTGAAAAAATATCATCAAAGTCAAACTTAAATTTAATTTCAATGATATTAACAACTCTGGATTTAGTTAAAAAAGAGAATGATAAATTAACATTATGTATAGAAAAGGCTATAAAGGAAATAACTGGTAATTAAAATTTTGTTTTATTAAATACTTTATTTTTTTTCTTTTTAAGCCTAGTTTATTTTCTATATCTATTTTTTTGCAAAAATTTTTAAAATATTGTAAAATTAATTTATTATTTTATATATTTTCTAAATTTTATGATAACATTAAGAGTTTTAAAAAGTAGTTTTAAAAATTGTTTATATTTATGAGTATGAGAATCTATTTCTTGTGAAAAAGAAAGTATTGATGAAATTAGTAGTATTAAATTAGAAATAAAAGAAGAGTTAAAGTCATTAAGTGAGAAAGTTAGAACTAATTTTGAGAATAAAGTAGATAAATCTTGTTCTATTGATGAATTAAATATTTTAAAAAATGAATTAAAAATTTTTAGATTTACATGAAAAAGCAAAGAGGAATTAGTAAAATGAACAAGTATTAAATTAGATTTTTCAAAAAAATGAAATGAAAACTTTTACCTTTCCGAATTACCAGATGAAATAAATAGCATAGAATATAAATGACAAATTTATAATCGTGCTATTTGATCAAGAAAATGAGAATTCATAAGTGATAAATTTGAAATTCTGAAATCAGAAGACAAAATGGAATTTACAATAAAAGATACAAGAGATAAAAATAATATTTCAGAAAAAGCTAGAAAAGATAATGAAAGTATAGAAAAAAATAAATCTCCATTAGATAAAGCAATTATTTTGAAAATAAAAGAAAGGTGATTTAATGATAAAATATTGATTGATGAAGTAAAAAAATGAATATTATCAGATGAAGAATGAATAATTTCTGATATTTTTGAAGGCTTAAAGTGAGATGAAAAGACAAAAAAAGAAAAAGAATTTAATGATTTTATGTTAGAAAAGTATCCTTGATATCCTAATAATCTGAGTAAATTAAATGAAAAGATAGATGAATTATTAAGTGAATACAGATATAATAAATGAGCTTACTATACTCCTAAAAAGCTTTTAGAAGAAATTGCAGAAATAAAAAATGAAAAACAACAAGAAGAAAAAGTTAGAGAAATTTTACAACCCCAAGTTGAACTTGCAATAAAAACTTCCCCAGAAAATTGGACTGATAAAATTTCTACAGAGAACCCTGAAATAGAAGCTATGAAGTGAAGTCCTATATTCCAACTTTTAAATTTATTTTTCAAATGAATATTGTGAGTCGATTTTTTTAAATCATTATGACAAGATTACGATGAAGGTTTAAATGACCCAGAAAAAGCAAAAGAAATGGTTTGAAGCTTAATTTGATGACAAGAATCAGAAGAATTAGGTTCAGTATCAGAAACATTTGAAAGTGGTGGAGAATGACCTTATGCTATAAATGGAAATGATTGATGACTTCCTTCTTTTTGAACATATCAATTACATGGATGAATGCTTAAAGAGTTTGCAAATTCTTTTACTGTTAAAGATGAACCTAAACCTATTAAATGAAATTATGCAGAAATTTGAAAAGAAACAATTTTCGCAAAAAATTGGAAATTAGCAATAGAAAGTGTTTGAGTAGATGAATTTAGAAAAAAAGAACATGAATTTATAAAGAAAACTCATTATGATAAACAAGTTAATAAAATAAGTAGAGAAACTTTTTGGGTTAATCCAAATAATTTTTCAATGAGTTTAAAAAATGTTATATGGAGTGTTTCAGTTCAACATTGAGCAGATTCAGAAATAGTAGTTAAAGCTATAGAAAATTTATGAAAAAAATTAGATTATAGTGATTTAAATAATCAAAAAAAACTTATAGAAGAAATTTATAAAGTTCGTACTAATGTATTTCCTAGAGATTCTGAAAGATATAAAAAAGAGAAATATACAGCTCTTCAAAATCTAAATATTAACTTATCTGAACTTACATTTGATAATAAAGGTCAAAAAATAAATATTCCAAAGGGAATAATATCTTTCCCTAAAGAGTATTCTAACTCTTGAACAACATTGTGTTCAAGAACAGCATGTAAAAATCTAACTCAAGTTTTTTGAATTAATGCTGAAACATGATCATCAGCAATGGAAGTAAAATCTAAATCAAAAATTGAGAGTTTTCCACCAAATAATTGATGAAAAGTTGCAGACTTATTTATGTCAAGCTTAAAATATCCACAGTATTGACATAGAGCAGTTGCATTTGTTGATAATTGAAATTGGTTTGTTCTTGATCCTTACTTACCAGTAAATTGAAATTATACTAGAAATCCTATTCTTTGGGAAACTTATAAATCATATTTAGATCAAAAATGAAGAAAATTTTTCTGAGCAAAGATTTATTAAAAAACCAAAAGAGTAATTATATTTACTCTTTTTTTGCAAAAATCTTAAAAGTATTATAAACTTAAAGGGTATTATATATTATTAAATAATTTTTATGAAAACAATAAATGTTTTAATCAATAACTTTAAAAATTGCTTATACTTAGATTTAGATGAAAAATTAAAAGGTAATTTAATTGAAGATTGAAAAAATCATAAGTTAAATGTAAGTGAAAGAGTAGAAAATAGGTTCAAAACGACAGCTTTAGCAAAAACTAGCTTAAATACACTTGATTTAAGAAGAGAAGTAGAATTTGAGCCTATTAAAGAAGTTGAAAGAAGAAGTAAAATGTCTATTGAAGAAAGATCAAATTTAAGTAATAGAGAACTTCTCAATTTTGATAGAGAAGAAAGACTGGAGTTTGTAACAAATCCTATAGTAGACTACCCAGATGTTGTTAGCTGAAAAGTAAAAGATATTAAATTTTATTTTGATCAAAGACAAAATAAAGATCTTTTTATCAAGACAACAGCTTGACAAGTTTTACCACCAAATGTTAGGGAAGTAAAAATTGGTTGAGAAGTTTATAGTAGAATTTCTTTAAACTGAGAATTTTTTAATGAAAATAATGAAAGATTAATAATAAAAGATTGAACAAAAATAGAAGTTGTAGAAAATGAAAGTAAAGAAAATATAGCTGAAATAGAAAGTAAAAATGAAGAAACAAGTAAAAATTTTATAAAAACTAACCCACAGTTTGAAAGCTTTTCAGATTTAGTTAAATTATCCATTGATAAATGAATAGATCCAAATTTTGCTATTATGGTTTTTTGAGATAAACTAAAATCTATAACTGACCCAATTTTAAGAAAATCAGAAATAGAAGATATGTTGGCAGAATTTGATAGAGTTAGATGAATAGTTTGATGTTCAGATAAAAAAGGTGATGATAAATTGTATGATAAAGATTTGTCATTATCTCTTATTATTAAATTTAATCCTAATAACTGGAAAAATATAGCAAAAATTTATTGATTGAAAGAAGATTATATAAAACAAAAATCAAGTGAATGAATTGAAAGTTTTAATATTGAAGAAACGAAAATAGAGAACGAAGATTCACTACCTAATTGAAATTTTTTAAAATGAGAAGCTTTGATAAATGATGTTAATTTTTTAAAAAAATTAGAATTAGTTTGTTCTCATATATGAGCTAATAGAGAAGATTTAATAAAATTAATGAAAGCTGAATCTTGAATAAATCCTAGAATAGTGAATAGTATTTGAGCAACTTGACTTATTCAATTTATGCCAAAAACAGCAATATGACTTTGAACAACAGTTTGAAAATTAAGATTAATGTCTTGAGTGCAACAACTAGATTATGTAGAAAAATATTTTAAAGAAAATTCTAGATGACATAATTTAAGTAATATTACAGAATTATATAAAGTTGTGTTTTTCCCTGCTTCATTATGAAAACCTAATTCTTGGCTTTTCCAAGCAAATTGAATATCATCCAATAAACTAGCTTCTCAAAATCCAATAATATCTAAACACTCAACAAGATCTGATTGACTTATAGATTGATATTGTTTTTCTAGATATGTAAATAATCATGTTACAAGTTTATAAAAACTTTTATTTATTAAAAAGTTTAATGTAATAATATTTTGAAAAGAAGCTATTTTATATATAATAGTTTCACAAAATACTTATATATTAAACTTTTTTTATGGCAAATGATTTTTATGACACTCTTTGAGTTAACAAAACTGCAAGTAAAGAAGAAATAAAGAAAGCATATAGAAAAATGGCTATGAAATATCATCCTGATAGAAATAAATGAGATAAAGCTTCAGAAGAAAAATTTAAAAAGGTAAATGAAGCTTATGAAGTTTTAAGTGATGATCAAAAAAGAAAGCAATATGACACTTTTTGAAGTACTGGTACTAATCCTTTTTGAGCTTGATGAAACTACTCTTGATGATTTGAAGATATTTTTTCAAGTTTTTGATGAAGATCTTCTTCTACTTGATTTGATTTTGATTTAGATGATTTATTTTGATGACAATATTGAAAAACAAAAAAATCCTCTAATTCTTACAAAGAAAAAGAGGAAAAGAAAGAGGAAACTTTTGATTTAGAAAAAACTTATGAAGTCCCTATTTTTGACTTGATTTTATGATGTAAAATAGAAGTAGAGTGAGCAAATAAACAAAAAGCTAAACTAAAAATTCCAGAATGAACAAAGCCTTGATCTAAATTCAGAGTAAAAGATTTTTGAAAAACTATATGAGGTTCCAAATGAAATTTAATAGTTATAATCGATGCAAAAATGCCAAAAAATATATCAGACATAGATAAACATTTACTTGAATGAATAAGGACAAATATTTGATATTAACATAAAATTATGTGTAAATGCAATCCCCCTATCCCAACCTTTCCCCCAAATGGAGAAAGGAGAAGTAATTTATTTAAAGACAAATCAATAAAATTTATAGATTTGTATCAGAGATATTTAAGTCCAGATCATTCTTATTTTAAAAGATTTTATCCCAATTGATATTGTAGATATTACCCAACCTGTTCTGAATATACTAAGTTATCTATACAAAAGTATTGATTTTTGAAATGATGGTTAAAGTGAATTTATAGAATAATTAGGTGTAATCCATTTTCAAAATGAGGAAATGATTTACCTTAAACTTTTGTATTAAAATTTATCTAAGCTATCATTTACTTTAATTGCCTCATCCAAAAATGTTTCTCTGATTTCTTTTGCATAAGGGTTTTGAGTTTCTAATGTTAAAAATAATTCTTCCGTATCTACTGAAGTTATATCCACCATATCAAGTAATTTTCTGTACATTAAAGTTTCTTGTTCTAACTCTTTGATACTCATATTAGTTAATACTCTCGCTATAAAATGAGATAATCATTGAGCATAAGCCATTTGTAGATCATGTTCTTCTGGTGATCTTTCCATAACATTAAGCTCTAATTCATTTTTACAAAATTCTATTACATTTTTTGTATATTTTGATCAAATATCACAAATTATCATATTTAAACCTTTTATTCAATATTCTCAGCTTTTTAATCAAAAAAGAGGATGGGTAGGTACGATTTCTGTTTTTGGTAAATACTTTTTAAGTATTTCCGTTGGTTTAACTTTTACAGAAGATACATCTATAATTAGAGTTCAATCTTTTATTAAATTAACACATTTTTTTACAACCTCTTCTAAATGTTGAACAACAATAGAAAAAATTATTATTTCACTATTACAAACTTCTTCTAAATTTTTCTGTTTTGCTCAAACTTCATTTATTTTTTCCGACATATTTCTTCTGCTATAAACAGAAATATCAAAATATTTATTTAAATGTTTACACATAAACCAACTAAATTCTCAAAAACCAATAATTCATAGTTTTTTTTTCATAGTTTACTTTGTAAAAATAATAAAAAATGTAGCATTTCTAGGATCATGATGCATATTTTCTCTAAATACTTTTATATTTGGGTACATTCAAGCTACGGTTTTTGATCCAAATACTCATATATTTTTACTTAAATCTCAATCATTTAACATTTTAGCAGATAAAGCAGTATCTATTTTGTCTGTTGCTTTCTCTATAGTTATATTTGGGTAATCTTTTAATAGTGTTTCTTCACATTGTCTTATAGCTACAGGATGTCAATAAAATTGTTTTATATCATCTTTAGTTTTTACATCAATATGTGTAATTAAGCACATATTTAGAGGCATAACTATTGTTGATAAAAGAGTAAAACTATTATAAGACATTGCTTTTAGAGTCTCTACATAACCTCAAGATCAAGAATTAGCAAAAGCACATATTCAAATATCAACTTTTCAATTAGAAACTGCATTAAAAACACTTTCAGCATCAATTAACTCTTTTAGTTTATAGTTTTTTTCTGGAAAAACATTTGGAAAAAACTTTTCTGAAGCTTCGTGTGAAAAAGAACCAAATATTCAGTGGATACCTATAGAATAATTATCTTTTTTTTCAATTTTTTCATAATCAAAAGGATAAACTATTTTCATATAATGTTAATTTATTAAATAAAAGTTTTTATTTCCTCAATATTTAAAGGAGTTCATATTGTAAAAGTCATATTTGGAGAACCAAAGCTATGAACTTGTATTAGTCTACCTTTTTCTTTACATAAATCAAATGATGATTGTGTTGTTATACATCAATCAGCTCTTCATTCTATAACATCAATCAAAGCAGATGAATTAGAAGAAGCTTTGATTGTTTCAAATCAAGTATTTTTTAGTAATGGTGTAGGTGATGGATGAGCTGATATTGTTTTAATATCTCTATTTTTTGCTACAACAAGTTGCATATTATCAAGTTTCATATGGTGTTCATCAGCAAAAACTGTTTCTCATAAAATTGATCTTTTCTCATATAAGTCTCTCATACCATAGAACACGGCACATTCTACATGTAAATGTATAGTTCAATATTCAGAATTATCTTGTAAATCTCTAGCATAATTTGAATAATGTTGAGGTTCTATTCAGCTTTCATAGACTATTACTTCCGATTTATTTTCAATTCATAACATTTTTATATAGTTCCTCGCTACTTGAGAAATATTCGTTCACTCTGGTCATAAAGCATGAACCACAACTCTTTTACATCTTTCGGATTTTAAGGCATTTCTAATTAAAGCCTCGGGGATTCTTTCTTCTTCAATTGCAGGTAAATTTTGCATAATTTTATGGTATCAACTTTGAGTTGTTCAAATTGTATTTAAAATATCTATATTATATTTTGTTCAGGCAAGCGTTATAAATTCTGGATTTCAAAAAAATCTGTCTTTTAGATTTGGATCAATTGCACTTCATAATACTATAGAGTTTTTTCAATTATTACTTTTATCTATTTCCATTGCCTCTTCTATTGCTACTTGCATATTTGTTTGTATACTAACCCTATTTTTGGGATACTCCTTTGATATACCAGATAAATATTCTGGAATAAAAATTGTTCCTCAAAGTATTTGAATTATTCTATCTCAAAAAGATCAACGATTCAATAAATCAATATAATTTTGTGATATTTCTGGAAATGTTCATAATCTGCTTAAATCTAAATTATTCATATACTTAACTTAAAAATAATAAAAAAATCTTCCAATTATTTGAAAGATTTTGCTTAAAGATAAATGAAAAATTTATCATCAAAAAACATCCTTCAAGTTTTGAAAGCTAAAGTAAAAGAAGAAGAATGTATTTTGTACTAAATTTTTCATAAAATTTTTGTAAAAATTAATTTAATAACTAGATAGTAAAGAGTTTGATTTAAAAGTCAAACTTTTTTTTAAATTTTGATTTTTATAAGTTTTTGATAAAATTAAAACACTCTTAATTTAAAATAAATAACTAAAAATATGAAAATATTTGTATTTGATACCGAAACAACTTGATTTATAGATAAGAAAGATTCTAATTTAGAAAAACAGCCAAAAATAGTACAATTTGCATGAATACTTTGAGAAATAAAAGATTGAAAATTTAAAGAAGAAAAAAGAGTTGATATAATTATAAACCCTAAAATTCCAATTCCCTACTGAGCATCCGAAGTTCATCACATATATGATGTTGATGTAAAAAATGCACCTTATATAGAGGAAGTTATAGAAGAAATTTTATGTTACATAAATGAACCTGATATAATAATATGACACAATATAGAATATGATGAAGATGTATTAAAAATAGAACTTAAAAGACTTTGAATGGAATTTGCATATAAACCGAAGCAAACATTTTGTACAATGAAAACTACTGTTGATTTTTGTTCTATAAAATGAAATTGAGAAAGATTTAAATACCCAAAATTATGAGAATTACACAAAAAATTATTTCAAGAATATTTTATTTGAGCTCATAATGCACTGACAGATGTGGAAGCTACTTTAAAATGTTATGTAGAACTTGTAAATAAATGAGTTATTCAAATCAAAGAAAATAAAGAAGAAATTCTTAGTTTATTTTAAAAATTAATTTTATAAAAATGTCTTACAATGATTTAATAAATGTAGACGATTTTTGAGATAAAAGAGATACTTTCAATCAAGAAAGATGAGATGTAGCTTTTTATTGCAAAGATTGTGCAAAAATAGTTGAAGTAGATAGGCCAAATGAAAATGGATATGTTTTTATCTGCAAAGTTTGTGCTTGAAAAAATATAGTTATATGAACAACAGAGTGATTAAAAAGCAATTATAAAATAAAAGTTTAAAAATCTTTTGACAAGTAATATACACTTTTATATATTTAAAATATCTTTATTTACTAAATATAAAAAAAATGGATAAAAAAGAAGCTCTAAGCAATGCATTAGCAATGATAGAAAAACAATTTTGAAAAGGTTCTATTATGAAATTATGAGATAAAACATGAATGAAAGTTGAAACTTTTTCTTCTGGTTCACTTTCTCTTGATATAGCACTTGGTTGATGATATGCAAAATGAAGAATAGTTGAGATTTATTGACCAGAATCATCAGGTAAGACAACACTTACTCTTCATGCAATAGCTGAAGCTCAAAAAGCTGGTTGAACTGCAGCTTTTATAGATGCTGAGCATGCTCTTGATCCTGAATATGCTAGAAAGATTTGAGTAAATATAGACGAATTAATTATTTCTCAACCAGATTATGGAGAACAAGCACTTGAAATAGTCGATTCACTTGTAAGATCTTGAGCTATAGATTTAATAATAGTTGATTCTGTGGCTGCTCTTACACCAAAAGCAGAGATAGAATGAGATATGTGAGATTCTCATATGTGATTACAAGCAAGACTTATGAGTCAAGCATTAAGAAAAATAACTTGAGTAATTAGTAAAAGTAATACTACAGTTATTTTTATCAACCAAATAAGAATGAAAATCTGAGTTATGTTTGGTAGTCCAGAAACTACAACTTGAGGTAATGCTCTTAAATTTTATGCTAGTCAAAGACTTGATATAAGAAGAAAAGATAAAATAGAGGCTGGAGTTGGAATGGATAAAGAAGTGAATTGAAGTAGAACAAAAGTGAAAGTAATAAAAAACAAAATAGCTCCTCCTTTTAAGGAAGCTGAGTTTGATGTTATGTTCAATGAATGAATATCAAAAACTTGAGAAATTCTTGATATAGGTTCAGATATTTGAGTAATTAAAAAATCAGGTGCATTTTACTCTTACTGAGAAACTAAACTTGGGCAATGAAGAGAAAATTCAAAGAAGTTTCTTAGTGAAAATCCTGAATTAGTAAAAGAATTAGAAGAAGTTATAAAAAATAGTCTTTAAAAAATTATTTCCCCAGCAAAAATTACTGGGGAAATAATTTTTTTATTTACTTAAGTTACATTTTTAGAACCTAGGTTCTAAAATCAAGTGCAATTTTAGAAAATAATTTACCATCACTAATTTGACTTTTAATATATAATCTTTAATATATATTTATTGTTTTAATATTTATATATAAAAAATGAATAATTTATGAAAAGTTGTTATACTTTCAGGTTCTCTGTTATTATCTTGATGTTTAGATAAATTAATAGAAATTACTGAAGATGTATCTAAACAAGTATTAAATTTATTAAGTTCAACAAATCAAGAAATTGATATACTTGAATCTGAACAACTTAATATTGAAGAGTTAATAAAGGAGCTAAATGGTCAATATATAACAATAAAAAATCAAAGAAAAAAAGTTAATTATGAAATTTTTAGACTTGAAAATTTAGGTGTAGCTGGTTATAAATCTAATATAGATAAAATTGAAAAATCTAAAAAATTAATTTACAAATATGATTTAATGCTTTTTGAAATAACAAAATTGTCAGATAAGATAAAAAAATGAGAAATAAGTCAAAAAGAAGCAAACAAAGAGTTTAGAAAAATAGAAAAATTAGTTTGAAATTTATTCGTTATGTTTAGTGATGATTCCAATTTTTCATCAAAAAGAAACTAAAATAATAATTAAATAAAAAAAGTGGCTTCCCTAGTTGACTAAAAAAATATATTAATCTAAGCAAATGTTACATTTTTCTCAAAGTAATTCTCAAAACAAATTATAAAACCGTTCTCTAACTACAATATTTTCCCTATAAAATCAATCTTTGTTTTTTTGCAGAGTGTATAAAATATCTAAATAAGGTTGTTTTTGTAAAATTTTGTTGTAATCATCATAAGTATACATTAGTCATCATATAAATACAGAATAGATTTTTCAAAAGTCTATTCTTTTTATTATATATTCAAGAAAATTTCTATATATTTCTTGATAATTTTCAATCTCTAAAAGAGGCATAAACCTAATTCAAATTTGCCATCAAGATTCTATTAATTTATTTATAGATTCTATTCTTTTATCTAAATCTGTTGTTAAGTTTTCATAACTTTTAATTATTTCTTTTGGGTTTAGAGAAAAAGCTATTTCTGTATTTTTGCTTGGTTTTAATTTTAACAAGTTTCATATATTTGATGATTTAGTCCTAATTTCCATTTTAGCATTTTTTAATTTATCAAAAAAAGGAATAAATTCACTTGTAAAGTTAGTTACATTATCTGTTGCTAAATTATCTGAATAATCAGAAGAATAAAACCAATAAGTTTTACATTGATTTTTAGATATTTCATTTAAAATTTCACTTTTTATATGTTCATAATTAACAAAAAAAGTTAAAAATTCATTTTTAAAAGCTCATTTTAAAAAACAATAAGAACAATCATAAACACAATTTAGAGAATTTTTTATAAAAAATCACCTTCATTTATGTCAATATCAAATAGGGGCATTAAGTAATGAACTTTTAGTTCAAGCTATAATTAAACATTTTTCAGTATTTCAGTAAATGTTTTTATCAAAAATATTCTTATAGTTATCAATAAATAGTAGTTCAGATTCTCTATATTTTGATAAAATATTTTGTGTTATTTCATTACTTAATTGTTCTTTTTCTATGTAAATTAACATTATTATTTTTGTTTATTAACTATCTTTTTACTATTGTATTAAATGTTTTTAGAATTATTTTTAAATCAAGAATGAAGCTCCAATTTTCTATATAAAAGATATCTAATTTAGCCTCAGTTTCAAAGTTATTTTTTTCTCTTCAATTTACTTGAGCCATTCAAGTTATTCAAGGTTTTATTGTCAATAATCTTTTTTGATGAATAGAATATTTTTCTACTTCTCTTGGTTGATGTGGTCTTGGTCAAACTAAACTCATGTTTCATATAAAAACATTGAAAAATTGAGGTAATTCATCTATAGAATATTTTTCTATAAAAGTTCAAATCTTTGTTTTTCTAGGATCATCTTTTATTTTATAAAGAGGTCAATTTCGACTACTTTTTTCTTTTATTAACTCTTTTTCATATTTCAAAGCATCATCTTCTTCTTGACTAATTCAATAAGAATCTTTTATACAATATTCCCATTTCAGATATCTAAATTTATAAAGATTAAAAACTTTTCAATTCTGTCAAACTCTTTTATTTTTGTAAATAATTGGAGCATTGGGTTCTTGAAATTTTATTAGAATAGCACTAATTAACATAATTGGAGAAAATAATATTATTCAAATTATACTAAAAATTAAATCAAATATTCTTTTTATTACTCTTCACCAATTATCAAGAGAAGTATTACTTATCTCTATAACAGGAATTTTATTTATCAAGGTTAAAACTGTGTTAGTCTTTGTTATATCAAAAGAATTAGTTATATATCTGTATCTTATTCAAAAAATCCTTGACAAATCCCAAAGCCAAAATAAATCTTTTTTTCAAAAATCGCTATCAATATATAATATTTCATCACATTCTTTGTTTTCAAGTATATTTTTTACATCGCTAATTCATCATAAATATTTTATTTTACCATTATCATCTTTGTTTTTGTTTGAATTTACATATCAAATTATCTTATATATATTAGCTGATTTGATATCTTTTACTATTTCTTTTATATGATTGTAATTTTGGTTATTTATTATTAGTAAATTTTTCTTTTCTATTATTCATTTTTTTAATAAAATATATTGTATTTTATTAAGAATTATTCTCTCTATTATTACAAAAATTGTTCAAACTAAAAATGTGTAAAATATTATTAATCTTGGAATTTCATTATTTTGGTAAATTACTCACTTTCATAAATACACAAACACTGAAAAAAATATAAACCAATAAATTCAATATCTTATAATATCAATGTACTCTTTTATTTTTGAATTAGTTAATTTAAGGCTATATAATCAATGAGTTACAAATAAAAATGAATATAAAATAGCTCAAAAAATTCAAAAATAAAACAAACTATCAGTATTTATAGTTTTTATTTCATCACTTATTAATGGTAATAATCTTATTTGTCTAGCTATAAAAAAACTAATTAAGATTATTAAAAAATCAAGTGGAACTTTTATTGTAGAAAAAATTATTTCATTTTTTTTCATAATTATTTTTTGAAAAAATTACCTAATTTACTTCTAATTTTATAAATAATAACCATTTGTCAAGGTTTAGAGAAAACCCTTATAAACTCTAATCATTTATGTGGTTTTTCATAATCAAGTAAAAAACTAAGTCAAGGTCTATATTTTTCAAAATCCATTGTATCAACAACTAAATAATCTATTTTATTATATCTTGCATACTCAACTAAATCTTCTAATTTGTCAGTATAAGGAGTTAACCATCTTTGTCTTGATCAAACATAATATGTAAAAATAGGAAATCTTTCCATTATAGCAAGGGAAGATGTATTTATATTTCTAGATTTTTCTTCTCATTTTGAAATGAATTTTTTACCATTATCATCTTCATATATGAATTTTTCCTTTAATAAAAGTCCTGCCTCTTTTTTTAAAAGGTATTTTTGATCATCAAATTTTGAAAATGTAAGGTAATTAAGATCTCATAAAATAAATATAGATATAAATATGAATAAAAATATTATATATTTAAAAACTCTAAATACTTCAGATTGTTTATCAAAATTTGAAAGAAAGCTTTGAATTCAATAACACATAGCAACTAAGGCTAAAGGCAAAAATACTATAAAATATCTATCTAAAACAAAAAATAATGTAAAAAATGTGGAAGCTATAGAAAAAGTAGAAAAACTTATTATTATAAAATTTTTTCTTTCATCATTCCAAGCTTTTTTGTTAAAAATCAAAGCTAAAATTCCATATAAAAAGAAAAATAAAGGTATGAGAAGAAAAAATAAATAAAATTTATTTTTATAAAAGTAAAAATTAGGATCATCATATGTTTTAAGAGATTCTCAAATTAGTATTTTTGGAATATTCTCAAAGTATAATTTCTTTTGATTAGACAAAAATCTATTTAAGAATTCTTTTTTATCTTCATTTATATAAGTTAAAATTGAACCAGTTGAAGATGGTTTGTCATATTTTAGTCATCAAGCAAATCAATGTATAAAGTGATGTTTGTCCTGTGTTAATTCTCAAACGGCCTTTTCAAATCAAGAATCATCCATTTCTTCAACTCATCTCATTTGTGCTTGTCTTAAGTTAGATGCTCATTTATTTGTTAATCACCATTCTCAAGTTATAGTGTGCAGATAATAAATATATGGGGAAATAAATATAGCAAATAATATAACAAATATAAAATTATATTTTAGAAATTTAATAAAAGATATATGTTTACAAACTAATAATATAAAAAATATAATAAAAATACTTCAAATATAAATAAATGCTTCTCATCTTGTATAATAAAGTAAAGCTAAAATCAATGAAGTAAACACCAAAGTTTTGCTTACAGATTCTTCATCAATTACTTTAAAGTTTATTCAATTAAGGTTTACAAGATTATTGTTTGTAAGTAAACTTATTAGTCTATTTAAAACTAAAACTAAAACTAAAAATAGTGGAATATAAATATTTTCTGATAATATATTTATATTATAATTAATAAGTATTGGTGATATAAAAAATAATATTAATAGTAATAAATTATAGTTTCTATTTAAATATAATTTTCATATAAAATATATTAATACTCAAGATATACCAAATAATAGTATATTTATTATTTGTGCAGATAAAAATAAGTTATCAGTAGTATTAAATCAGAAAAAATCTAATATAAAATTTAAAATTCATATAGGTAAACTATACAAAAAACCAAACCATCATGTACCAAATCAATCTAATGAAAAATGTTTAAAGCTATCTGCCATTTGTAAATAGGCAAAACTATCTGCAACTTTTAGAACTTGATTGAATTGCAAAAAATATATATGCAAACCTGTTCCTAACAAAAATACTAGAAAAAGTATAAATAGATACATTTTATTATTTTAGAAATTATAAATCAAATTTTTATCTAATTGTAAGTAATTTTACTTATAAATCAATTAAATAAATTTATTTTTCAACAAAAATTTGCTTTTTAATAAAAAATAAAATATAATTAAGTTGCTAGTTTATTTTTTATTAATAATTTTTTATTATATGTTTAAGAAAATTCTTTTATTGTTACTAAGTGCTTGAGCACTATTAAGCCTATGAGCTGATTTGAGTTTTGCTGTGGAAGCAGATTCAACTTTTTGAAATAATCAAACCATAGATACTAAACTAATTTGATCTTCTTGAAATTTTTATCAAACTCTACAAGATTGGATCGGTTACTTTATATCATTTCTATATTTTATAGCTGTTGTGTTTTGATTATGGGGATGATTTAATATTTTAACTTCTTCTTGAGATGAAGAAAAAGTTAAAAAATGAAAAAATGTTATTATTTATGCTGTTATATGAATAGTAATAATATTCCTAGCTAGTTCAATAGTAAGCTTCGTATTTGACAGTGTAAATAAAAACTCTAACAATAGCATTGAAACAACTGCTCCTGTGCAATAATTTTTAATGAAAAGTTTATTAAAACCAAAGAAAATTTCTTTGGTTTTTTTGTTTTTATACTTTTTTGTATTTTTTAATAAAAATAATATAATGAATTAAATTAATTATAATAATATGTTTATGCAAAAAATACATCATAAAAAAGAAATAATAGATTTCTACAAAAAATCATTCAAATGAAAAAGTAATAAAAATCAAGAATTCAAAAATATAAATATAGAAAAAACAAAAGATTATTCTAATAAAAATATTATAAAGTGAATTTATAAACAAAATACTTCTTGAGATTTTGGTTTTGTTGACACTGAAATTGATTGAATAAAAAAATGATATTATGTTTTTGCTTTTAATAAACTTGATGCTCTTGACCACGATGAAGTATTAGCTGAAATTAAAAATTTTAAATGAAAGGATGAAGCTGTAATTTTAAAAGTAACAAAAAGGACTCAGAAAATATTAGTTTGAGAATTTATTCCGTCAAAAAACGGAAACTATTGATTTGTTATAATTAATGATGAAGCTTTTAAAAAAGATATTTTTATACCTTGAAAGTATTCTATGGAAGCTAAAATTAGAGATATAGTTTGATTAAAAATTACAAAATGGGAATGAAAAAATCCAACTTGAGAAATTGTAAAGATTCTATGAAAAAAATGAGATAAAAAAATAGATATTGAATGATTTATATTAGAAGCTTGATTTAAGACAGAATTTTCACAAAAAATAGAAAAAGAAGCAAATAAATTAACTATACCAAAAAACTACAGTAATTCAAGAAAAGATCTAAGAAATTTATTCACTTTTACTATTGATGGAGAAGATGCTAAAGATTTAGACGATGCTATTTCTATAGAGAAATTAGAAAATTGAGATTACAAATTATATGTTCATATTGCTGATGTTTGCAATTATGTAGCTGAAAAAAGTATCATAAACACTGAAGCTTTGGATATATGAACCTCTGTTTATCTAACTGATAGAGTTTTACCAATGTTACCAAAAAATCTATCAAATAATCTTTGTAGCCTTAATCCAAATACTGATAAACTTACGATTACTTGTGAAATGATTATTTGAAAAAATTGAAAGTTAAAAAGTCAGAAAGTTTATGAAAGTGTTATAAATAGTGATTTTAGACTAACTTATAGTTTCGTTGAAGAAGTAAATAACTCTCTCTTAAATTCTCTCCCTTTACAAGGGAAAGAGGCTTCAGATAAGTTTGAAGAGTTATATGAAAAAATAAAAATATTTAACAAAAAAGAAGTATCACAAAAAGATAAAAACATACTTTTGGAGTCAATAAAAGTATCAAAAGAATTAAAGGAAATTATTTGAAAAGACAAAGAAATATCTTGAGTTCTGAATTTTGATTTTCCTGAAACTAAAGTTATTATAGATGAAAATTATAATGTAATAGAGATTAAGGAATATCCAAGATATGAATCAAATAAAATAATCGAAGAATTTATGATTATGGCAAATGAAGCCGTTTCAAGAGAGTTTTCTAATGTTCCATTTTTATATAGAGCCCATGACTTCCCAAGTGATGAAGACTTAAATAAGCTACAAACAACTCTAAATTTGTTTTGAGTTAAGTTTATTTTAAAAAAGTGATCAACAAAGGAATTTAGTAATTTATTAAATGAAATTGCTAATTTAAAAGAAAAGTGAAAAAAAATGTTTCTAGAAAAAACTGTTCTAAGAACTCTGTCAAAAGCAACTTATACTAGCGAAAATATTTGACACTTTGGATTATGACTAGATTTTTATAGTCATTTTACTTCACCGATTAGAAGGTATCCAGATTTACAAATTCATAGAATTATAAAAGAAAAAATAGCTTGAAAGTTAGATAAGCAAAGAATTGTATACTATAAAAGTATTTTAGAAGAAGTAGCTTTGAAATCAAGTGAACAAGAAAGAAAAGCAGAAAAATTAGAATATAAAGTTAGAGATTATTTTATAGTAAAATTCTACAAATCAAAAGTTTGAGAAGTATTTGATTGAGTTATTACTACAATGATGCCAAAATGATTTTTTGTACAGTTAAATGATGGAGTTGAATGATTCGTAGAATTAGATAGAAATTATTCTTTTAATGATGAATTACAAGAGTTTAAAGACAGAAAAAATTGAAAAATTTATAGGATTTGAGGTGAATTAAAAGTAAAACTTATAGAAGCAGATGAAAAATTAATTAGACTAAATTTTGAGATAGAAAATTAAAAAAATTATAAAAAGCTAAATTAAATAAAAATGTTTATACACTTACACAACCACTCACATTATTCCATACTTGAATGACTACCAAAACCAGCAGAATATGCAAAAAAAGCAAAAGCACTTTGAATGAATGCTGTAGCATTAACAGATA
>Ga0172373_10003160_pt1 | contig 24415 bp, 27 predicted proteins | sample Lak10m_2_FD_114546 | JGI IMG/M metagenome (GOLD analysis project Ga0172373, IMG submission 114546) | Freshwater microbial communities from Kabuno Bay, South-Kivu, Congo - kab_092012_10m | ecosystem: Environmental > Aquatic > Freshwater > Lake | place: Democratic Republic of the Congo...
TCTGCTTCGGCTTCTTCACGTATTCACTGGCGGCAAAACTCATTTGTTTCATGGTGGCTTGAGAGAGTGGTTGGCTCATTCACAATTTTACAGGGCGGCAGACTTGTTCAGGGCTTCCCTAGAGGAGTAAGCAAAAATGCAGGATTTATCCAAAATTGGCCAGGTATCGGATATTCAAATCGATGGTGGCAGAACGTTACGCTTTTTAAAAACGGGGAATGGCGCGCCGCTGATTTTGATGCATACCATCCGCACGCAACTGGATTACTTTCAGGAGGTGATTCCCCAACTTGCGAAGCATTACACGGTTTATGCCATCGATCTGCCCGGCCACGGCTATTCATCCATCGACACCAAGGCGAGCTACGATGAGCCGTACCTGCGCAGTGCGGTTATCGCCTTTATCGAGAAACTCGATCTGCGCGAGGTGACCCTGGTAGGCGAATCGATAGGCGCCGTATTGGCATTAACTGTTGCCAGCGCATTGCCCGAGCGTATCAAGGCGGTTGTTTCATCCAATACCTATGACTACGACAAGCGCTATGGCGATGGCGTACGCCGAGGGAATTTCTTTTCCAACGTCGTCCTTGGCCACTATGCTATTCCAGGCATTGGGGCAGTTTTTGCAGCACTGGAAAACAAGCTGTTTCTTGGCATCGTCTTGCGTGGCGGATTGCGGATGAAGCGCTGGATGCCCAACCCATTACTCACCGAATTGGATCGTGTTGGGCGGCGCAAAGGATACCGATATGTGGAACGCAACGTATTTACAGGGTGGCGTTCATGGGGTCAGGCGCGGGCACTGTATTCTGGGGTCAAAGCGCCGGTCAAGCTCATCTACGGCGACAACGATTGGTCTACGCTGGATGAACGCCAGCGCACCGCAAAAGAATTAGGCGGCGTCGCGATCACTACCGTCGCCAATACCGGCCATTTTGGTTTTGTCGATAATCCCGGCAAGCTGGTCGAAATTGTCTTGGCCCGTCATTGACCGAAGGGATTTACGCTTATGGCAAATAAAATTGCTTATCGCTACCGTGCGGTTCTCTTTGCGCTGATCATGTCGGCAAATACCGCCTTGATCGTGTCCGGCATCATCATCTACCTGCATTCAGCGCCTCACACGCGCTGGATGATGAAATGGCTGACCGCATTTGTGACCGCATGGCCTATCGTATTTGTCGCCATTTTGACGATTGCACCGCTGGTAAACAGATTCCTCAATCTGTTTGTTGAGGAGCGTGATTAGGCGCGGGATACCAGAGCGTATGCTTAAAACGGCAGCAGCGCGCGGATACGCCGCAACGCCTGCGTGATCGCGTTGCCATCCAGGTGGTAATGCTTGTGCAGCGGCTGCTTCACTTCCCAGTTGCATTTCATGCCGGCGGGAAAAGTCACCAGGTCGCCCTTGCCGAATGTCACCGGCGTGCCATTTTCCGGCGTGATGACGCATTCGCCTTCGAGTATCCAGGCGATTTCCTCCTCGTGGAAATGCCAGGGGAAAACCGATACCTCCTTCGACCAGGTCGGCCATTTGGCAACGCCTAGGGTTTCGAGACGGGCGGGATCGGGTGCGTGTTCAACGACGATGTTGCTCATGTGGATATCCTTTATGGCTGAGTATGGCAGGCCGCGATATTACCAGTGTTTGCGCTTAACGACCCCATTCCAGCGACACGCCGGCCTGTTTCGCGGCCTGCTCCATGAGCGGAATCGCCTGTTCGAGATTGCTCAGGTAGTTGTAGGCGGTTTCCTGGTGAAATCCCAGGACGAGTACGCCTTTGCCATTGGCAAGCAGCATCTTGAAAACATCCAGCAACTGCTGCGGACTGGTGTAGTCGGCCAGGCTGCCGTTGTTCGGGAACTCCATCAAGCCCGGGGCCAGTTCGTACGGCTGGTCCAGCGGCGAGGCATCGGGGTGGTGTTGCCGCACCATGTTCACCATCGCGCTGTTGTCACCCCACTCGGCGGCAAGAAAACGCGCGTCGGTGCGCGAACTATCGAAAGTAAAACCATTGGCCTGCAACGCGGCGGCGAGCTTGGGGCCCAGTTGCCAGCCGCCTGCGCGAAAATGGCGGGGACGTTCGAAGCCCTGCGCCACCAGCAGGTCGGTGCTGCAGCCCACCAGTCGCGTCAACTCCTGCTCTGAGTAGGCATCCTCCAGGCTCACTGCGTAGCCGCAGTCCCCGCCCGCGCACCCTTCCTGCTCCAGGTCGAAGGCGGGCGCGCTTTTGTACGGTACCGCGCACTTGTCCATCAGCGATTTCCAGGCATGCAGGTGCAGCCCCTGCGTGTCTGCGGGCAGCAGCGTCGAACGGATTTTGCGGGCAATCTGCACGGCATCCGTGCCGTGGCGGACGGCATACACGGGATTGAGCAGTTGCAGCATCGGGATATGCGGATGGCGCTGGCGGAATTCCCGCATCGCCTCGAGGTTCTCCTCGTCCAGCGTCCAGCCTTCCCAATCCACGGTGACGTACACCGTTATTTTATTGGGGACGTTTACATTGGGGACTTCTAGCGCCGTGCTGATTCCCGGCCACCCGCCGGCAATCAGCACCACTAAAGCCAGTAGCAAGCGGTTCAAGCGCCTTTCAACCCTTGGCGAATATGCCGCAACTCCTCGGCCGGATCGGTGAAATCTTCGTATTCCGCCTGGGTGCGGGCATACCAGTAGCGACTGTTCCAGGCATCGCCTTCAATCTTGTGCAGGACGGCGTGTATCCAGCATGCGGTTGAGTCATTGAACTCCTGCACGATGCGATGGGATTTATCCCAGTCGCCGGCCAGGGCTGCGTCCACAGCCATGACCAGTTCTTCAACCAGTTCATCTTTCAGGCTCATTCAGTCTCTCCCGCCACGGCTCAAGGATTATAAATCGCGCAAATACGCTGCATCACGGCAGGCTTGGGGACAAACTCCTCGCCCTGCGCAAAAGCCACCACCGTCAGCACAGGCGCAAATGTCGACAGCAATTCATCCGCTTGCAACAGAAACTGCGGATTGCCGGGCTTGCCGTAGCGCTCGTTGCCCACCATGAAAGTTTCATAGATCAGCACGCCGCCGGGGCTCAGGGATTCGGCGAGCCTGGGAAGCAACGGCCGATGCAGATAGCGGCTGACCACGATGCCGTCAAACCGTTGCCCTGCATAAGGCCAGGGACCTGCCTCCAGGTCAGCCAGCTGGAGATGAATGTTCGGCATCCCCGCCATGCCGGACAACGCCGCTTCATCCCGGTCTACCGCCTCGACCCGATAGCCCTGCTGTGCCAGCCAGACGGCATGACGCCCGCTGCCGCAAGCCAGATCCAGCACCAGCCCGCCAGAAGCGATACGGGGGCCATGCTGGACCACCCAGGGCGACGGTGTACCGGTTAAATAATTCATGAATTTCATTAGGCCGGAATCATGGCACTCACGAGTACCCTGCTGAATCGTTTCAGTATGATGAGAGTCATACGTTCAAGCAATATGTTGCTTGTTTCGAAACCCAATATACCGCAAAGGAGAGCATCATGTGGACCAAGCCCGAAGTCACCGAAATGCGTTTTGGTTTTGAAGTCACGATGTACGTTTGCAATCGCTAAACCGCGCGTTTCATACGATAATCAACGGGAGCTTCGGCTCCCGTTGTCGTTTCTGGAACCCGAAAACCTGATGAAACTGTATTTCCGCCCGATCTGGATCATGCTTGCGCTGTCACTGCTTGCCGCCTGCGGCGAGGCCAAGCACGCGGCCATTCCCGCAGGGGCAACCGTGCTGGTGCTGGGGGACAGCGTGAGTTACGGCACCGGGGCGGGCAAGGGCGAAGATTATCCCAGCCTGCTTGCCGCCAGAACCGGGTGGAATGTCGTCAACGCCGGCGTCCCCGGCGATACTACTGAAGGCGGTCTGCAGCGGCTGCCGGAGTTGCTTGAAGAACATCGCCCCCGGTTATTGCTGATCGAACTGGGTGGCAACGATTTTCTGCGTCATGTGCCGCTGGCAGACACGGCCGCTAACCTCAACCGCCTGGTACATCAGGCCCGGGAAAAGAACATCCCCGTCGTGCTCCTCGCCATGCCCAGGCCCAACCTGTTCGGCGCTGCCTTGCGCAGTCTGTCCGATGACCCGCTCTATGAAGACATCGCCGAGCAGACGCAAACCCCGCTGGTGCGCGACATTGCTTCTGAAGTCCTGTCCAGAAACGAACTCAAGTCCGACCCCATCCACCCCAATGCCGACGGCTACCGCCAACTGGCGGACAAGCTGGCCGAAGCGTTGCGGGAGCTGGGCTTTGCGCCGCAATGACCGCTATCCGCTGGCAATGGTGCTGTCTGCATGAACTGACGGTCGCGCAGCTTTACGCCCTGTTCGCCGCACGCGAAGCGGTTTTCGTCGTCGAGCAGAACTGCGCCTACCAGGAGCTGGACGGCCTCGACCTCGATGCCCTGCACCTCGTCGGCTGGCAAGGCGAGCAGGTCGCCGCCTGCCTGCGCGTGCTTGCCCCCGGCGTCAAATATGCCGAAGCCGCCCTCGGCCGCATCATGACGGCGCCCGCTTTTCGCGGCAACGGTCTGGGGCGCGAACTCATGCGCCGCGCCGTCCAGCACATCGATGCCGAATTCCACGGCTGTGCGCGCATCAGCGCGCAATCCCATCTGGAAAGCTTCTATCGCGATTCCGGTTTCGTCCCGGTGTCGGCAGCCTATCTTGAAGACGGCATTCCCCATATCGAAATGCTGCGGCAGTTGCCATGAGAGACCTGGACGATTTATTCCCGGCGCTCGCCAGATCGACTTTCCGGCAAAGCTTTCGCCTCAAGGGTAAAGACCTCGCCTACCTGCTGGACAAGGGCCTGCCCGTCACGCTATCCCATGCCCAGGATTTCATTGCCAGGCGCCTCGCGTCCGCCGACATCCCCAACGACGGCAAACAGACACCGTATCGCGGCCATCCGGTTTTCGTCGCCCAGCACGCAACGGCCTGCTGTTGTCGGGGATGTCTGGAAAAATGGCACCGTATCCCGCATGGACGGGAGCTGGCGCCGGAAGAAAAGGCATACATCCTGACCGTGCTGGAGCGATGGCTGCGAGAGGCCATGGCACAGCCGAAGAATTAGCCAAGCCCGCGCTATAGCCGCAACTCAAGCAGGTACTTTTGGCGCATCTTTGCGATTTTCTACCAGCGCAGGCGGATATGTCATAATCCATGCGCTGTGTCCGTCGGTTAGCCGGACTCTGCTCAAACTCTCAATCCACCACTGAATTGCGGATTAGTTATCGAAGCAGCGTTTTGCCCATATGCCTGTCAAACACAAAATATTTTTATATCTGTTGCTGCCCATCTTCGTGGTTCTGGGGCTGATCCAGCTTTATGACTACCGGGAGAATCGCGCAAGCGCCGCCACGCGGATCAGACACGAGGTATCGGAAAGAGCACAGAACTATGCCAACCGCGTCGACTCGCTGCTGAATCAGGTCAGCTCGGTTGCGGTGACGACGGCACAGTTCCTGTCGACCGACGAAAGCCTGTCCGAGCAGACCCTGTACGAGGTACTGCGCCGCAACGTAGGCGACAATCGGCTCATCTATGGCGCCGCCATCGCTTTCGAGCCGGGCCTGTTCAAAGGCCGCCCCCTGTTCTGCCCTTATGTTTACCGCTCCGGCAACGGGGTAAAAAGCATAGACATCGGCACCCAGTCCTACGATTACACCAAGCCCGAATGGGAATGGTATTACCGCCCCAGGAAACTGTCTGCCGCCGTGTGGACCGAGCCTTATTTCGACCAGGGTGCGGGCAATATCACCATGGTGACGTTTTCCGTTCCCTTTTACCGGCATGGTCGCGTAGCAGGCATCGCGACCGTCGATCTCGATTTGGGCCGCCTGCTGGAACTGGCTGAAATTCAGGACAGCGACCAATCCAACCTGTTCATCCTGAGCCGTGGCGGCAATTTTGTTTACCCCCAGAACAAGACCGAGTTGATCATGCCCTTGCTGGCCGGGAGCGCCGGAATTCCCAAAGCACATGCCGTCAAGCTGCAGCCGTTGCTGGACAGCAAATCCACGCAGTTTCTGGAAATGCCGACAGCCGACGAAAAAAATTTGTGGTACAGCATGGCCCAGATCAAGACCGCCAATTGGAGTTTTCTGGTACGTCTCGATCCCGAGGTCACGCTGAAGGAGATGAACAAATTCGAAAGCCTGATTTTCCTGCTCATCCTGCTGACGCTGGTACTGGGAACATTCGTCGCCTGGTTTCTGGTCGGACGCATCATCAACCCGATCGGCCGGCTCGCCAATGCCGTCGAGGAAATCACGCACGGCAATCTGGCCGTTGTCGTTACGCCGGAAAGCAACGACGAAGTGGGGCAACTGGCGAGAAACTTCTCGTCAATGGCACAGCGCCTGGCGGAGCGCGAACGCGCCCTGGTCTCATTGAACGAAGCACTCGAGTCGCGCGTGCAGGAACGCACGACAGAATTGCACGAACGTCAGGTAAAGCTGGAAACCATCATCGATACTGCCATGGATGCCGTCGTGCAGATGGATTCTGCCGGGATAATTATCGGATGGAACGCGCAGGCCGAGAAGATTTTTGGCTGGGGCCGGGACGAAGCCATCGGCAGGATGCTACATGAAACCATCATTCCTCCCCATTTCCGTGAGGTGCATCTTCGAGGATTGCATCATTACCTGAGCTCCGGCGAAGGCCCCATGTTGTATTCACGAATCGAAGTAAATGCGCTCCACCGCTCGGGCAATGAATTTCTCGTAGAACTATCCGTGACTCCCGTCATGACCGAAGGCAAGCGCGAGTTCAATGCTTTCATTCGCGACATTACCGATCGCAAGCAGGCCGAGGACAATATCAAGCAACTGGCCTTTTTCGACCCCCTGACTCAACTGCCCAACCGGCGGCTACTCATGGATCGCCTGCAACAGGCACTTGCTTCCTGTGCCCGCAATCGCCAAATGGGCGCACTGTTGTTCATCGATCTGGATAACTTCAAAACCCTGAACGACACCCTGGGCCACGATATTGGCGACCTGTTGCTCCAGCAAGTTGCAGAACGGCTGGTTGCATGCGTACGCGATGGCGACACGGTCGCCCGCCTGGGTGGCGACGAGTTTGTGGTGATGCTGGAAGACTTGGGCGAGGACCCTCAGGAAGCGGCTTTCCGCACCGAAATAGCCGGCGAAAAGATTCGCACGTCACTCAATCAGCCATACCAGTTGTCGGGGCATGACCATACCAGCACCCCTAGCATCGGCGTTACCCTGTTTTCGGATAGCCAGATACGGCTCGATGAACTGATGAAGCGGGCAGACATCGCCATGTATCAATCCAAGAAATCCGGGCGCAATACCATTCGTTTTTTCGATCCTGACATGCAGGCTGCCGTAGAAACACGCTTGGTAATGGAGCGCTGGATGCAGCAGGCACTGCCGCAGAGCCAATTTCTGCTTCACTACCAGAAGCAAGTCACCGGCACAGGTGAAACTGTTGGCGCCGAGGTCTTGTTACGCTGGCAACACCCGAGCCAGGGAACCATCTCACCAGCCGACTTTATCCCGCTGGCCGAAGAAACCGGGCTGATTGTGCCTATTGGGCTATGGGTGCTGGAAACCGCATGCAACCAGCTCAAGGCATGGGAGTCCGATGCCGGCAAACAGCATTTGCAACTCGCTGTTAATGTCAGTGCCCGGCAGTTCCGTCAACCGGATTTCGTTGATCAAGTGCTCAGCGCGCTACACAAGACGGGAGCCAACCCTGCCCGACTTAAACTCGAACTGACCGAGAGCCTGGTTCTGGACAACCTCACCGAGGCGATCAGAAAAATGCAGGCGATCAAGCAGGCCGGCGTGCAGTTCTCCATGGATGACTTCGGGACGGGGCATTCTTCACTTTCCAACCTGAAGAAACTCCCACTGGATCAGCTGAAGATCGACCAAAGCTTTGTGCGCGACATTGCCACGGATCGCGATGACGCCATCATTGTGCAGACCATCATCGCCATGGCAAAGAACATGGGCATGGAAGTGATTGCGGAAGGCGTGGAAACTGAAGATCAGCGCGCGTTTCTCGCCATGCACGATTGTCAACGCTTTCAGGGCTACCTGTTCGGCCGGCCGGTACCAATCGAGGAGTTTGAGCGGATGTTCAGTCAAAGCCCTCACCCCGCTTGAAATTAATGTATGGAGCCAGGCGTATTGTTGCCGGGAGTTCCCCAATGCAACTTCTGCTACTTGCCATTAACCGGCTGGTTTACTTTCGGGGGGATGAGAGCCCCGGTCACGCATATACTTTTGCTGTGGGTGCATCTCTGTACGTCGGCTTGACCAACGTGCTTACCATCATAGGCCGTTATGCGAGGGGGTGTTGGCTTAGCTTCGTGGGTTCCTCGGGAAAACGTTCATCGCTTACTTTTCCAACAAATCAGCAACAGCGCTTCACCCCTTGCCACTTGTCGTCCTGCCACTGTCTGAAAAATTCCTCGCGCGTCAGCGCAGGCTCTTCATGCGGATGCGCGGCATAGTGCTGCAAATAGCGCTCGTAGGCATCATCGCCGGAAAGACGGCGAAGCAACTGCCACAAGGTCCCCAGTAGCTTCATCAGTCGCGTGCCCAGTTTTCCACGAGCCTGCTGGGCAAATGGGGCGATTCTGAAATCTGCGGCACAGGTTTTCCTGATAAATAGCGGGCACTCACACGCAGCATATCAACCACTACCACCCACAGCACGCCGATAAAAAACATCGTGAGCCAACCATCCAGATGCTGGTTGAAAATGAGCTGCGGGGCGACTGCCGCCTTCTCTGCCGGCAGCCCCCCGGCCGCAAGCTTGGCTGCCATGTCGTTGGCCGCGGCAAAAAAGCCGACCCGGACATCGTCGCTGAAGATTTTTTCCCACGCCGCCGTAGTTGTCACCAGTACCAGCCAGATGAGCGGAATACCTGTAATCCAGGCCTGTTTGAGCCTGCCTGACTTGATCAGTATGCCGGTCCCCACACATAGCGCGATGGCGGCCAGCATCTGGTTGGCGATGCCAAACAGCGGCCACAGCAGATTGACCCCGCCATTGGGATCGATCACCCCGATATACAGGAAATACCCCCATGCCCCTACCACCAACCCGCTGGTGAGCATGACCGAAGGCATCCAGGAGGTTTCGCCCAGCCTTGGCCAGAGATTGCCGAGCATGTCCTGCAGCATGAAACGTCCGACGCGCGTGCCCGCATCCAGCGTGGTCAGAATGAAAATCGCCTCGAACATGATGGCGAAGTGGTACCACAGCGCCAGCATGCCCTGGCCGAAGGCGCTGCCGAAAATGCTGGCCATGCCGACTGCCAGCGACGGCGCACCGCCGGTACGGGCAAACAGGGTCTGCTCGCCCATCGCATTGGCCAGCGCCTGCATCTGCTCCACCGTGACCGCGAAGCCCCAGGAGCTGATCTTGGCTACGGCATCGGCCGCCTCCTTGCCCACCACCCCGGCCGGGCTGTTGATTGCGAAATAAACGCCAGGCTCCAGCACGGTGGCGGCGATCAGCGCCATGATGGCGACGAACGACTCCAGCACCATGCCGCCATAACCTATCATCCTGATGTCGCGTTCGTTGGCGAGCAGTTTGGGGGTGGTGCCGGAAGCGATCAGCGAGTGAAAGCCGGAAATCGCCCCGCAGGCAATGGTAATGAAGACGAACGGGAACAACTTGCCGCCGAAAATCGGCCCGCTGCCGTCGACAAATTGCGTCAGCGCAGGCATTTTGATTTCGGGCTGCAGAATCACGATGGCGAGTGCCAGCAGGATGATCGTGCCCAGTTTCATGAAGGTAGACAGGTAATCGCGTGGCGCCAGCAGCAGCCACACCGGCAGGATGGCTGCTGCGAATCCGTAGGCAATCACCGCCCAGGCCAGCGGCAGGCCCTCGTGGTCGAACAGTCCGCGCAAGGCATCGTGATGATCCACCCAGCCGCCGCCGGCCACGGCCAGCAACAGCAGAATGACGCCTATGGCGGAACCTTCCAGCACACGGCCCGGACGGATATTGCGCATGTAGAGCCCGACCATCATGGCGATAGGAATGGTCGCCGCGACCGTCGATGTCGCCCACGGGCTGTGCTTCATCGCGTTGACCACCACCAGCCCCAGTACCGCAATCAGAATGATCATGATGGCGAAAGTACCGATCAGTGCCGCCGCGCCGCCTATCGGCCCCAGTTCGTCCCGCGCCATCTGGCCCAAACTGCGGCCATCGCGCCGGGTCGAGAAAAACAGCGTCACCATGTCCTGCACGCAGCCGCCCAGCACCGCCCCGAACAGTATCCACAGCGTTCCCGGCAAATAGCCGAACTGCACAGCCAGCGTCGGCCCGATCAGCGGCCCGGGTCCGGCAATCGCGGCAAAATGGTGGCCGAACACGATCCATTTGTTGGTCGGCACAAAATCGCGGCCGTTGTCGAGCCGCTCGGCCGGTGTCGCGCGCGTTTCGTCCAGCACCAGCACCCTGGCGGCAATCCAGGCCGCATAGAAGCGGTAGGCGATAGCGTAGACACACAGCGCTGCCGTAATGAACCACAGCGCGTTGATCGATTCACCCCGATTTATCGCAATACCGCCGACCGCTGCCGCACCCAGTACCGCAATAGCCATCCATCCAAGTTTTTTCAATAATTGATTCATAGGGTTGTGTCGGTTTTATCCTGCAGGTTTTGCAAGTATAATTCAGCCAGCAAATCAGCGGGGGTGTAGCTCAGTTGGGAGAGCGTGTCGTTCGCAATGACAAGGCCAGCGGTTCGATCCCGCTCACCTCCACCAGTTTTTCAAGCCTTGGTGAACCAAGGCTTTTTTATTTACCTAGCATAGCAGGCCACCTTGAGCATCCACGACGAAATCCAGCGGCGACGCACCTTCGCCATCATCTCCCACCCCGACGCGGGTAAAACCACGCTCACCGAAAAACTGCTGTGGTTCGGCGGCGCCATTCAGATGGCAGGTGCGGTACGCGCGCGTAAGTCCAGCAAGCATGCGACTTCCGACTGGATGGAGCTGGAAAAGCAGCGCGGCATTTCGGTTACCTCCTCCGTGATGCAGTTTCCTTATCGCGACTGCATCATCAACCTGCTGGACACCCCGGGGCACGATGACTTTTCGGAAGACACCTATCGCACACTGACCGCGGTCGACTCGGCAGTCATGGTGATCGACTCGGTCAACGGCGTCGAAGCGCAGACCATCAAGCTGCTTAATGTCTGCCGCATGCGCGACACCCCCATTGTCACCTTCATCAACAAGCTGGACCGCGAAGGCAAGGCGCCGATCGAACTGCTGGACGAGATCGAATCCGTGCTCGGCATGCAGTGCGCGCCCATCACCTGGCCCATCGGCATGGGCAAGACGTTTCGCGGCGTGTATCACCTGTACAACGACAGTATTTCCTTCTTTGACCCTCGTGCAGAAAAGGGTACAGCCGAGATTATCGAGGGCCTGGGTAACCCCCGCCTGGACGAGCTGATCGGTCGCCAGGCAGAGGAGCTGCGCGTCGATATCGAGCTGGTACGCGGTGCATCGCACACCTTCGATTCTGCGGCTTACCTCGGCGGCAAGCAAACCCCGGTTTTCTTCGGTTCTGCCGTCAACAATTTCGGCGTGCAATCGCTGCTGGATGCAGTGGTGGAGCTCTCCCCCACTCCGCTGCCACGTAATACGCAAACGCGCAGCGTGATCCCCGACGAACCAAAATTTTCCGGCTTCGTGTTCAAGATCCAGGCCAACATGGATCCCAAGCACCGCGACCGCATTGCCTTTATACGAGTGTGCTCGGGAAAATTCGAACGCGGCATGAAACTGAAGCAAGTCGCCACCGACAAGCAGTTGGCGGTCAATAATGCCATCACCTTCATGGCGCAGGACCGTAATACCACGGACGAAGCTTATGCCGGCGATATCATCGGCATCCCCAACCACGGCACGATCAAGCTTGGCGATACCTTTACCGAAGGCGAAAGTTTGAAATTTACCGGCATCCCTTCGTTTGCGCCGGAACACTTCCGTCGAGCGCGGCTGAAGAACCCGCTGAAAATGAAACAGTTGCAAAAGGGCTTGCTGCAGTTGGCAGAGGAAGGCGCATCGCAATTGTTCCGCCCGCTGGCTTCCAACGATATGATCCTCGGCGCGGTCGGTACGCTGCAGTTCGACGTGGTCGCCCACCGCCTGGAATTCGAATATGGAGTCGATGTCGCGTTCGAGCCTTACGACTGCTCCACGGCACGCTGGCTGCGCGGCAAGGATGCCGATCTCAAGGCCATTGCCGACAAATACGGTTTCAATGTTGCGCTCGACGGGGCCAACGATTATGTCTATCTGGCGCCGAACCGGGTCAATCTGGCCATGGCTCAGGAACGCTATCCCGATATTCAGTTCCTTGAAACCCGGGAGATTTCCTGATTCTGCAAGCAAGGCACGTAAAAAAGGCAGCCAATGGCTGCCTTTTTTACGTGCCTATCAGTATCAGTGCACTTTTTTCTTGATTTCGTCGATGGTTTTGAGCTGCGCGACCGCCTCCACCAATTCTGCCTGCGCACGAGCATAATCCACTTCGGAAGCCTTTTTCTGCATCGCGTCTTGCGCGGCCTGCTTGGCTTCCAGCGCCTTGGCTTCGTCGATGTCGTGACCACGGATCGCAACATCGGCCAACACTGTCACCACCCCCGGCTGAATTTCGAGGATGCCGCCCGACACGAAAAATATCTCATCGCTCGCATTCGGCACCTTGATTCGAATGGAACCAGCCTTGATGCGAGTGATCAGCGGGGCATGGCGCGGGTAGATCCCCAACTCGCCCTGCGAACCGGGTGCCGCCATGAACTCGGCCAGCCCGGAGAAAATCGCTTTCTCCGCGCTCACCACATCTACGTGCATCGTCATTGCCATGTTTGGTTACCTCGGCAAATTACAGGGTCTTGGCCTTTTCGACGGCTTCTTCGATGCCGCCAACCATGTAGAACGCTTGTTCCGGCAGGTGGTCGTAGTCGCCGTTGACGATGCCCTTGAAACCCTTGATGGTTTCCTTGAGCGGAACGTACTTGCCGGGGGAACCGGTAAACACTTCCGCCACGTGGAACGGCTGGGACAGGAAACGCTGAATCTTACGTGCGCGAGCAACGCTCAACTTGTCTTCCGGCGACAGCTCGTCCATACCCAGAATCGCGATAATGTCGCGCAGTTCCTTGTAGCGTTGCAGCGTGGTTTGAACCGCGCGAGCAACGGTGTAGTGCTCTTCGCCAACCACCAACGGGTCAAGCTGACGCGAAGTCGAGTCCAGCGGGTCAACCGCAGGATAGATACCCAGCGATGCGATGTCACGCGACAGCACCACGGTGGAGTCCAGGTGCAGGAAGGTGGTTGCAGGAGACGGGTCGGTCAAGTCATCCGCAGGGACGTACACGGCCTGGATGGAGGTAATGGAACCCACCTTGGTCGAGGTAATACGCTCTTGCAGACGGCCCATTTCTTCAGCCAGCGTAGGCTGATAACCCACGGCGGAAGGCATACGGCCCAGCAGCGCGGACACTTCGGTACCGGCCAGGGTGTAACGGTAAATGTTGTCGACGAAGAACAGAATGTCGCGGCCTTCGTCGCGGAACTTCTCGGCCATGGTCAGGCCGGACAGTGCCACGCGCAGACGGTTGCCCGGAGGCTCGTTCATCTGACCGAACACCATCGCCACCTTGTCGAGAACGTTGGAGTCCTTCATTTCGTGGTAGAAGTCGTTACCTTCACGGGTACGCTCACCCACACCGGCAAACACGGACAAACCCGAGTGCTGCTTGGCGATGTTGTTGATGAGCTCCATCATGTTCACGGTCTTGCCCACACCGGCGCCGCCGAACAGGCCGACCTTACCGCCCTTGGCAAACGGGCAAACCAGGTCGATCACCTTGATGCCGGTTTCGAGCAGGTCGACGGAAGGCGACAGTTCGTCGAACTTCGGAGCCTTCTGGTGAATGGAGCGGCGCTCTTCGCATGCCACGTCGCCAGCGTCATCGATAGGACGACCCAGCACGTCCATGATGCGGCCCAGTGTGCCGTGACCAACCGGAACTGAAATTTCGTTGCCGGTAGCACGCACGGCCATGCCGCGACGCAGGCCGTCGGAGGAACCCATCGCAATCGCGCGAACTACACCGTCACCCAGCTGCTGCTGCACTTCCAGCGTCAGACCGGCTTCTGCAAAGCTGCCGGTCGTGTCGTTTTCCAGTACCAGCGCTTCATATACTTTAGGCATCGCATTACGCGGAAATTCAACGTCAACCACCGCACCGATACACTGAACAATTTTTCCAGAACTCATGATGTTTCCTTAATCTTCCGTAATTCGTTAAACAGCCGCTGCGCCGCCGACAATCTCAGAAATTTCTTTCGTAATCGCTGCCTGACGCGCTTTGTTGTAAACCAGCTTCAATTCGCCAATCACGTTCTTGGCGTTGTCAGAAGCGGCCTTCATGGCGACCATACGCGAACTCTGCTCAGAGGCCATGTTTTCCGATACCGAGTGGAATACCAGCGACTCGACGTAACGCACCATCAGTTCGTCGATCAGTTCCTTGGCTTCCGGCTCATAGATGTAATCCCAGTGGCCCTTGGCTACACCGACTTGCACCACGCTTTCCACCACATCGCTTGCCGTGACTTTGTCGTTGGCATGGCTCTGCTGTGCAGTCTGTACCGCGAATTCGTCAGTCAGCGGCAGCAATTGCTCCAGCACCGCCTCCTGTTTCATGGTGTTGATGAAGCGGGTATAGCAGACGTAAACCGCATCCACTTCGCCATTGACGAAAGCATCCAGCATGACCTTGATCGGGCCGATGAGCTTCTCCATATGCGGCGCGTCGCCCAAGCCGGTAATCTGCGAACTCACGCTGGCACCGATACGGGTCATGAAGCCCAGGCCTTTGTTGCCGATCGCACTCACCGCGATCTTCTTGCCGGAAGTTTCCCACTCCTTCATCTTGTTGACGGACAAACGCAATACGTTGGTATTGAGCCCACCGCACAAGCCTTTGTCGGAAGTGATCACAATCAGGCCGACATTCTTGACCTGCTCCCGGTTAACCAGGAATGGATGCATGTATTCCGGATGTGCATGTGACAAGTGTGCCGCCACGTTACGGATTTTTTCGGCATAGGGGCGGGCAGCACGCATCCGTTCCTGCGCCTTGCGCATTTTGGATGCGGCCACCATTTCCATAGCCTTGGTGATCTTGCGCGTATTTTCTACGCTCTTGATCTTGGTGCGAATTTCCTTGCTGCCAGCCATTTTCGGGCCTCCGGCTTAGTAGACTGCGGTTGCCTTGAAATCCTGAATCGCTGCAGCCAACGCCTTGTCGTCGTCGCCACTCAGACTCTTGGTAGACTCGATATTGTCCACCAGGCTCTTGTATTTCGACTTCAGGAAGGCATGCAGTGCGGATTCGAACGCAAGCACCTTGTTTACCGGCACATCATCGATATAACCACCGTTGGCGGCATACAGGGAAATGGCCATTTCGGAAACGCTCAGCGGAGCGTACTGAACCTGCTTCATCAGTTCGGTCACCAGACGACCACGCTCCAACTGCTTGCGGGTTGCTTCGTCCAGGTCGGATGCGAACTGTGCAAACGCGGCCAATTCACGATACTGGGCCAGCGCCAGACGCACACCGCCACCGAGCTTCTTGATGACGTTGGTTTGCGCAGCACCGCCGACGCGAGACACCGAAATACCGGCATTGATCGCAGGCCGGATACCGGCGTTGAACAGGTCGGATTCCAGGAAGATCTGACCGTCGGTAATCGAAATCACGTTGGTCGGCACGAACGCGGACACGTCACCGGCGGCCGTTTCAATGATAGGCAGCGCGGTCAGCGAACCGGTCTTGCCCTTGACTTCGCCATTGGTGAACTTCTCGACGTAATCTTCGTTAACGCGAGCAGCACGTTCCAGCAGACGGGAGTGCAGATAGAACACGTCGCCTGGATAAGCTTCGCGGCCCGGCGGACGGCGCAGCAGCAGCGAAACCTGACGGTAAGCCCAGGCTTGCTTGGTCAAGTCGTCATAAACGATCAGCGCATCTTCACCGCGGTCGCGGAAATATTCGCCCATGGTACAGCCGGCGTAGGGTGCAATGAACTGCATCGCAGCGGATTCGGAAGCGGTCGCAGCCACCACGACGGTGTATTCCATCGCGCCGTGCTCTTCCAGCTTGCGTACCACGTTGGCGACAGTCGATGCCTTTTGACCGATGGCCACATAGACGCACTTAACGCCCTGGCCCCTCTGGTTGATGATGGTATCGACAGCGACAGCGGTTTTACCCGTCTGACGGTCGCCAATGATCAGTTCGCGCTGACCGCGACCGATAGGCACCATCGAGTCAATCGCCTTGAGACCGGTTTGCACCGGCTGGGAAACCGACTTACGGGCGATCACGCCAGGTGCGACCTTTTCGATCTTGTCGGTCATCTTGGCATTGATCGGACCCTTGCCGTCGATCGCCTGACCGAGGGAGTTGACCACGCGGCCGAGCAACTCGTTACCGACCGGGACTTCCAGAATGCGGCCGGTGCACTTGACCGTGTCACCTTCGGTAATGTGCTCGTAGGCACCCAGAACCACGGCACCAACGGAGTCGCGCTCAAGGTTGAGCGCCATACCGAAAGTGTTGCCCGGGAATTCCAGCATTTCGCCCTGCATCACATCAGACAGGCCGTGCACGCGCACGATACCGTCGGTCACGGAGACCACGGTACCCTGGGTACGGGCTTCCGCGCTGGGATTGAAGTTCTCCAGCCGGCTTTTGATCAGTTCACTGATTTCAGAAGTGCTTAACTGCATTTATGTCTCCTAACCTTTCAGCGTATACGCCATCTCTTGGAGGCGGCCACGCACCGAAGCGTCGATAACTGTGTCGCCGATAACAATCTTTACGCCACCGATAATCTCGGGGTCCACGTTCACGTGAGCGACCACTTTGCGCTTGAACTTGTTTTCAAGCTGACCCACCAGCGTCTTGACCTGGGCATCGTCAGGCTTGACCGCTGCCGTAATTTCGGCATCGACCACGCCTTCGTCTTGCGCCCGCAGGCCTTCATATATGCGGGTAATGTCGGCAAGCAAGGACAAGCGGCCGTTTTCGATCAGCAACTTGACCAGATTGATGCCTGCCGCATCCAGCTTATCGCCGGCAACCGCAACAAATATGCGCTCGACTTGATCCGCAAATACGTTTGGATCGTCGCTCAATGCGCGCATCTGGGCGTCATCGGCCACTGCTGTAGCAAAAGCCAGCATTTCCGACCAACGCGCCTGCGCGCCCTTTTCCTTAGCCAGCCGGTAAACGGCTACGGCGTAAGGCCTTGCTATGGTGACCGCTTCAGCCATGATCTATTACAGCTCCTGGGCGATGGCGCCCAGCATTTCTGCGTGGGCCTTGGCATCGATCTCGCGACGCAGGATTTTCTCCGCACCGGCAACGGCGAGGCTGGCCACTTGCTGGCGCAGACCCTCCTTGGCACGATTGACTTCCTGGTCGATCTCAGCCTTGGCGCCCGCAACAATGCGATCGCCTTCAGCCTTGGCGTTGTTTTTTGCCTCCTCGACGATTTCGCTTGCACGCTTTTCCGCTTGGGCGATGATCTCGGAAGCCTTTTCCTTGGCACCGTGCATTTCTTGCGAAGCACGCTTGGCTGCCAATTCCAGCTCGTGACGACCGCGCTCTCCAGCTGCCAGGCCATCAGCGATTTGCTTTTGGCGTGATTCGACAGCATTGAGCAACGGCGGCCATACGAACTTCACCGTGAACCAGATGAGAATGGCGAAAGACACCGCTTGCGCCAACAGGGTCAGGTTAATATTCATTTGAACTCCTAGCCGCTAGGTAATTAAGCTACGCTTGTCGAAATTACTTGATGACAGCCAGCAGCGGGTTAGCGAAGGCGAACATCATGGCCAGACCGACACCGATAATGAAGGATGCGTCGATCAGACCCAGCAGCAGGAAAACCTTGGCTTGCAGGGCAGGAATCATTTCCGGCTGACGGGCTGCGCCATCCAGGAAGCTGGCGCACATGATACCGATACCGATACAGGCACCTGCTGCACCCAGGCCGATGATCAGACCGATACCGATTCCGGTGTAGGCTTGAATCATTGCCAGAAATTGTACGCTTTCCATAATATTTCCTTTCAGTTCAAAAAATTAAAAACATAAAGTAAAACGGGTTAGTGACTTTCATGCGCCATTGCAATGTACACAACGGTCAACATCATGAAAATGAATGCCTGCAGCACCACGATCAGGATGTGGAAGATTGCCCAGCCGGCGCTCAACAAAGCGCCAAACAGGGTACCGACGACACCGGTCGCGGCCCACATACCGAGCAGCAGGAAAATGATTTCGCCGGCGTACATATTGCCGAACAGACGCAGGGAGTGCGACAGCGGCTTGGACACGTACTCGATCAGGTTGAATGCGAGGTTTGCAGGCCACACCAGCGGATTGGAACCGAACGGCGCGCAGAACAACTCATGCACCCAGCCGCCAAGCCCCTTGACCTTGATGCTGAAGAAAATCATCAGGATCCACACCGAAAGCGCCAGCGCGAAGGTTGCATTGACGTCGGAGGTGGGAACGCTGCGCCAGTGCTCAAGCCCCAATGCCGTGTAGAACTTACCCATGATATCGACCGGCAGGAAGTCCATGGCATTCATGAACAGCACCCAGACAAACACGGTCAGCGCCATTGGCGCAATGAAAGCATGACGGTTGCCGTGAAAAATGCTTTTCACCTGTTCGTCGACAAACTCCATGAGCAACTCGACGAAAGCCTGGCGCTTGGTCGGTACGCCTGACGTCGCGCCACGCACCACCCACCATAGAAAACCAAACACAACCACGCCCAGCAGCGCGGACATGATCAGCGTATCCATGTGCAACACCCAGAAGCCGCCATCGCCGACCGACTTGGCGTTAAACCCCAGGTGATGCTCGATATACCTTGATGGTGTCATCAATTCAGTTGACATGTTTTTTAACCCTTGCCGTTACCTTGTTCTTCACCCACACGCCCGATACCCACGCCCGACAGCAACGCCGCCACAGCGAGACCGGCGATTAACGCCAGCGGCACCAGATCCGGTTTGTAAACCTTGAATGTCACCAACAGAAGCAATGCAATCACGACAATTTTGATTGCTTCCGCACGAAGCAACAACAACAACGCCGCCCCTGCATTCGTATTTGTTTTATTGCCCGCCTGCCGCATGCTCAGCATGGCCAGCAAGCTGCCCGCCCACACCGCCAGACTTCCCGCCAGCGCTGACAGGCCGCCATGCAACCCCGCAAGCAGAAACGCAAGCAAACCCACCAGCAATGCGCCGACAACTTGCCAGAGCCCTAAACTTTTTAGCATTTTTCGTCCGGGAATTTCGCCAATTGCCGTTGCATATCGGCTTGCTCGACTCGTTTGTCGCCTGCTTGAGCGACTAAAGCGCGGAATTTTCTTTTTTTATCGGCGTTAAGTCAAGTGGAAATTTGAAATATTCATTAAGGATCCTTTACTCCTGATTGTCCGCAATCCCTAAACGCGCAAGGATTCCATCCAATTGGTCGAGCGATTTGTATTCGATCATCATCTTGCCGGCACCTTTGGCGCTGTGCCGAATATTCACCCTGGCACCCAGCCGGTCAGCCGCCGCTTCCTGCAAGCGCAAAATATCGCGCTGCGGTTTTGGCGGTGTTTTCTTGCGCGGATGCAGCGCCGCCTGCACCAGACGCTCCGCCTCGCGCACGGAGAGCATTTTGGCCGCGACATGCTGCGCTACTGCAATCTGCCTGGCCCCATCCAGAGACAGCAGCGCCCGTGCATGCCCCATGTCGATGCGGCCCTGCATGAGCAGTTCCTGCACCGGCGCGGCCAGATTAAGCAGGCGCAGCAGATTGGTCACCGCCGAACGCGACCGGCCGACGGCCTCTGCCGCCAGCTGATGCGTCATGCTGAACTCATCGATCAGGCGCTTGATCCCCGTCGCCTCTTCCAGCGGGTTAAGGTTTTCGCGCTGAATGTTTTCGATCAGCGACATCGCCAGCGCAGCTTCGTCCGCGATCTCGCGCACCAGCGCCGGCACCTCGGTTAACCCGGCGAGTTGCGCGGCACGCCAGCGACGCTCGCCGGCAATGATCTCGAATTTTTCCGTCGCCACCGGCCGCACCAGGATAGGCTGCATGATGCCCTGCGCCTTGATGGAATCGGCCAACTGCTGCAGCGAGTCCTGGTCCATCTGCGTTCGCGGCTGATATTTGCCAGGCTGCAACTGACCCACTTTGAGCGTACGCAGTGCGTCACTACTGGAAACGGTATCCATATCGCCGCCCAAGAGCGCATCCAGGCCCCTGCCCAATCCCTTGTTGCTTGCCATTATTGTGCCCCCTTGTTAATCATTTCGCCCGCCAGCGCCAGATACGCTTTTGCTCCCCTGGAGGATTTGTCATGAAACAGTACCGGCACACCGAAACTGGGCGCTTCCGCCAGCCGGATATTGCGCGGAATTACCGTGCGATAAACCTTGTCGCCAAAATGCCGCTCCAGTTGCGCCGACACCTGTTGTGCCAGCATGTTGCGATTGTCGAACATGGTGCGCAGCAAACCTTCGATTTCCAGCACGGGGTTGAGGTGGGCACGCACTTTCTTGATCGTCTTGACCAGATCCGACAATCCTTCCAGCGCATAATATTCACATTGCATGGGAATCAGCACTGTTTGTGCCGCGGTAAGGCCATTGACCGTAATCAGGTTAAGCGCCGGCGGACAGTCGATCAGGACATAATCATACTGACCGTCGATCTTCGCCAGCGCTTCTTTCAGCCGCGTTTCACGCGCGAACTCATTCACCAGTTCGACCTCCGCACCGGCCAGTTCACGGTTGGAGGGAATCACATCGAAGCCGCCTTTGGCTGCAGGCACTTTTATCTCGCTCAGATTTTTCTGTCCCAGCAGCACGTGATAAACCGTTGCAGCCAAGGCATCCTTGTCCACGCCACTGCCCATGGTGGCATTGCCTTGCGGATCAAGATCGATCAGCAGCACGCGCCGCCGGGTGGCCGCAAGGCTGGCAGCCAGATTGACACAGGTGGTCGTCTTGCCGACGCCGCCTTTCTGGTTGGTGATTGCCATTATCTTCATAGGTTCGCTTTCAGGAATACCAAATGACGTTGCGCCTCCAGACCGGGCACGCAAAGCGGCACGACATCGGCCGACATGTCTGCAAGCTGGGCAATTTCGTCGTAGGGATAAATTCCCTTCATCGCCAGCCATTGCCCTTGATCCGCGATCAAGTGTCTTGTCAGCCTGACAAATTCGGCAAGGTCAGAAAATGCCCGAGAAATGATTTGCCCGAATTTCTGCTCGGGCCTGAACTCTTCCACGCGGCTGCAAACCACCTGCACATTATCAAGAGCGAGCTCAGCCTTGGCCTGGCGCTGAAAGACCGATTTCTTGTTGTTCGAATCAAGCAACGTGATGTTGAGATCAGGCCGCACCAGCGCAAGCGGAATGCCCGGCAAGCCCGCACCACTGCCGACATCGAGCAGCGACCCAGACTTGATATGCGGAAGCACGACCAGGCTGTCGAGCAGGTGCAGCGTGACCATGTCCTCAATGTCACGCACCGCGGTCAGATTGTGTACCTTGTTCCACTTGGCTAGCAGCTTTAGGTAGTCGATCAGCTTCTGCTGCGTGGCAGGCGTCAAATCCAACCCCAGCGCCAGCAGGCCTTGAGCCAATTTTTCTTGCGGGTTCATGCCACGGCCCTGTACTTTTTCTTGAGATAGACCAGCAGCAGCGACACGGTCACCGGCGTGATGCCGGAAATGCGACCAGCCTGTCCCAGCGTCTGCGGCCGCTGCTTGGCCAGTTTTTGCCGGGCTTCGATCGACAAACCACGTACGTCCTGATAATCCAGATCGTCCGGCAAAACCATTTCTTCGTAATGGCGTGCACGCTCGATTTCGTCTAGCTGGCGGTCGATGTAACCCTGGTATTTGGCGGCAATTTCCACCTGCAGCCGCACCGTGGGATCAGCCTCGCCCTCGCCCGCACCGGGCAGGGTGAGCAAGGTTTCGTAAGTCACTTCCGGCCGGCGCAACAGATCGAACAGCGGATACTCGCGTTCGATCTGCTTGCCCAACACCCGCAGCGCATCGCGCTCGGGCAGCGCTTCGGGACGGATGAAGCTGCGCCTGAGCCTTTCTGTTTCACGCGCGATCGCTTCCTGCTTGCGGCAGAAGGCTTCCCAGCGCACATCGTCCACCAGCCCGAGCTTGCGGCCCATTTCGGTCAGCCGCGCATCGGCATTGTCCTCGCGCAATTGCAGCCGGTATTCCGCACGGCTGGTGAACATGCGGTAGGGCTCGTTCACGCCGCGCGTAATCAGATCATCCACCAGCACCCCCAGATAAGCCTGATCCCGGCTTGGGCACCAGGAACCCTGCTCCGTGGCATAAAGTGCAGCGTTTACGCCAGCCAGCAGGCCTTGCGCAGCCGCCTCTTCATAGCCGGTGGTGCCGTTGATCTGGCCGCCGAAAAACAGGCCGTGGACAGCTTTGGTCTCGAACGAGCTATTCAGCCCGCGCGGGTCGTAATAATCGTATTCGATGGCATAGCCGGGACGCAGGATATGGCAGTTTTCCAAACCGCGCACACTGCGGACCAGCGCCAGTTGAATATCGAAAGGCAGGCTGGTGGAAATGCCGTTGGGATAGATTTCGTTGGTGTTCAGACCTTCCGGCTCCAGGAAAATCTGGTGCGAATCCTTGCCGGCGAAACGCATGATCTTGTCTTCGACCGACGGGCAGTAGCGCGGCCCCACCCCCTCGATCACCCCCGTGTACATCGGCGAACGATCCAGACCGCTACGTATGATGTCGTGCGTGCGTGCGTTGGTGTGCGAGATCCAGCACGGCAGCTGTTGCGGGTGCTGATCGGGCGTGCCGAGAAAGGAAAATACCGGCACTGGATCGTCGCCCGGCTGCTCTTCCATCACCGAATAATCGATGGTACGTCCATCCAGCCGCGGCGGCGTGCCCGTCTTGAGCCGTCCGGCAGGAAGATTCAGCTCGCGCAAGCGTGCCGCCAGGGAAATGGCAGGAGGATCGCCGGCCCGGCCGGCGCGGTAGTTTTCCAACCCCACATGCACCAGGCCGTTCAAAAACGTGCCGGCAGTCAGCACCACCGCGCGCGCCTCGAAACGCAACCCAAGCTGCGTCACCACTCCGGTAATGCGCTCGCCGTCGAGGATGACATCGTCCACCGCCTGCTGGAACAACCACAGGTTGGGCTGATTTTCCAGGCGCTTGCGTATCGCCGCCTTGTACAGAATCCGGTCGGCCTGCGCTCGCGTGGCACGCACCGCCGGGCCTTTGGATGAATTGAGAATACGAAACTGGATGCCACCTTCGTCAGTCGCGGCCGCCATGGCTCCGCCAAGCGCATCCACCTCCTTGACCAGGTGCCCCTTGCCGATGCCGCCGATGGACGGGTTGCATGACATCTGCCCCAGGGTTTCGATGTTATGCGTCAGCAACAGGGTTTTGCGGCCCATACGGGCTGAGGCCAATGCGGCTTCGGTGCCGGCATGACCGCCGCCTACTACGATAACGTCAAATTTATCAAAGAATTGCATCTTGCCGCAAAGTTTTGGAAGGGGGCTTATCATAGCGCAAAACAGCACCATTCGTCATGGCAACAGCAAAAATTGTTCCACGTGAAACAATTCGTCGGCAATCAGCGCCGCGACTTAACTGAGCCGCTGAATCAGTGTCCGAACTGGGGTCGGCAAAGCCGCACCGACAGCGTCTTCCAGGCCCAGCCACACCGTACCCGGCTCCTGCACGACAGGACGGTGCCCGACCACGTTCAGCGGTTGCGGCACGATATGCAGACGAAAATGCGTGAAGGTATGCGACAAAGCAGGCAATGGCGGCGACAGCTCAACATCCAGACCAAAACGCTCGCGGGCAAATTGCCGCATATCCGTACCTCGCCCCACCTCGGGCAAGCTCCATAAGCCGCCCCAAATGCCCGCAGGCGGGCGTTTTTCCAGCAGAATTTCGCCTTCCCTCCGCAACAGCAGCATCACAGTTTCTCGTTCCGGCAAAACTTTGCGCGGTTTGGACGTAGGCAACGCGCCGATCTGATTCGTACGCAACGCCCCGCACTGGCTGCTCAACGGACAAATGGTGCAACTGGGCCGGGCTCTCGTGCAGACCGTGGCGCCTAGGGAAGCCCTGAACAAGTCTGCCGCCCTGTAAAATTGTGAATGAGCCAACCACTCTCTCAAGCCACCATGAAACAAATGAGTTTTGCCGCCAGTGAATACGTGAAGAAGCCGAAGCA